>OKXI01000007.1_pt1 | contig 149261 bp, 118 predicted proteins | sample 1607161 | NCBI WGS metagenome assembly OKXI01 (sample SAMN04414078, study PRJEB24778) | human gut metagenome | material: faecal | host: Homo sapiens
CGAGAAAGGGTAAGACAAATAAAAGAAGAATCCATAAAGAAACTTAGAAAAAATAGTAATTTTTTGAAGGAATTGTTATAAGTTTATAGTAAGTTTTGATAAGATAACTCACAGCAAATATTTTATTATAATTTATAGCCAATACAATAATTTATTATAGTTATCTGTAAAATGGAACACAAGGTATTATTTCAGATTTAATTCTGAATATTCAGGTTCGATTCCTGATGTTCCACAATACCAAACCAGTTATTATTAATAATAAGATAATGTAAATAGCTAAAATGAAAAAGATATTTTATTTTATAATAGCATTGACTATTGTCTGTTGTTCAAGTTGTAAAAGAGATAAACCAAAAGAAGAATTAAATGATATGTCAGATTTTATTAAGACAGAGCAGCCTATAACTATTGATATAGACACAGTTCTTGAAAATGGAAAAACTCAATACTATTTATATTGTGAGACAAAAGACGTATGGGATAAAGTCTCTATTGAAGACAGCGTTTTATTGTTCAATGGAATATATGCTATTCCGCATATAAATTTAAAATCAAAATTAGTACATATTAAATGAGTAATAACCTTAAACGTGCCATTAAATACAACAGAGTCAAAGGTTATTGGTATTTAGAAGGCTCAAATCATTCTGAATATAGGCAATTACAGAATGGTGAACGGTTGACGACTAGAGGTACTGTCCAATATTTTTCTAATGGAACAAAAAAATATTTGCCAAACTGGACTGTCGCAATAATGGATCTTGTTCCCAATTTTTTAGCGGGACAAGACGTAAGAAGTAAGGTCGGCAATATCAAATTACAGACAGGAGACATCGTTGATATTTACATGCCATTCAGTCCAAGCTCCAAAAGAGCCGCGAATGAAGGTCGATTTCAAAATAGAACATCCACTCATACTGGCCGGATTTATATGAAACCAATTAATGGGAAATCGGTCCCATTTATCATTCATAATATCAACGGAAATGTTATTGCTGAACCTTATGGGAATTTATCGAATCGAATAACCCGTATCTCACGCCCTGTAGAATCTCCTTCAAATAAATCACATTTAAGGTATGATTTGCCCAACAATCGATACATGAGAGTTTATGAAGATGGAAGAGAAAAACCTGTTAATGAAAATGAATTAAGATGAAAACATTAAAGAAATTTGGATTGATCATTGCCTGTTTTGCCACAATCGTATGCGCATGGCAAATATATAATTATTTCTACGCGCCAGTCATACCCAAATCCCAACTTCAGAAAGTGCCGAAAGGATATAGCGACATTGTTATATTTGTCGATTTCAAAGAGCCTTCTGGCAGGAATAGATTTATCGTCTATGACAAATCAAAAAATAAAGTACTGCTCCGAGCCAATTGCTCACATGGACAAGGCGGCGGTTCTACAATGAGAAATCCTGTGTTCAGCAACCAGCCAAGCAGCAATTGCTCATCGTTAGGTCGATATAAGATTGTAAGTCCGGGGCGAATGAGCAACGGCTATCCAAGCTATGTTCTTGAAGGGCTTGACCCGACAAATTCCAACGCGCGGATGCGTCAGATTCTGATTCATCCAAGCAAGGTTGTTTCCGCATTTGGCTTCGGAGCTTATCCTTTTTATTTGCCATTAAAAAAAGTCAGTTCCGGATGCTTTACCATCTCGTTCTTTAATTTCAAAAAGCTGCGGCATATAATTGACCGAGAGACAAAGCCCGTAATGCTGATTGCATATTATTAACAACTTTTGCAATAGACAATAAAATCCCCGCGGTTAAAAACTTTGAAGCAATAAGCTTTTTAGGAAGAAAACCGTTTACATTAAAACAACAACTTAATATCCATCACGCCCCCTTATGGTGAAAATAATATTGATAACATTAGTAATTATAGTAATCCTGCTTCCCATATTGTGGGTGTTAGGAAACTATTGTTTTGTCTCGCTCTTTGTTCTTATAATAATTTGGTTGAATGAACACTCTCTTGCTGTAACTGGAGCTACGATAGGTGGAGCCGCAGCAGTAACAGATAATAAAAATAGATAAGTAAAATGAAATTAGAGCATTATTTTTTATATCGGGACGTAGATGTTGATATAAAAAAAGTAGGCAAAATCGAAATTACAGATGTTGATTGTTATGAAGGTCCTAAGGACGATACACTTATTGTCTCAAAAAATAATTATCCTAAATTCGATGAATTACTATCAATATTGGAAAAATATAATGGCAGAAGCGGGTGTACAAGTTATATCGATATAAGCTTCTATAAAGTAAATAAATATTTTGGCTATACAAGAAATCTTGGCTATAAAACAATAGACTTTTCTGCTAGTCATTCTTCTTATAAGGACGAAAAAGAAGCATATAATGCTATAAAGCAAGCTAAAGAATGGTTTAAAAAGAAACAAAAGTTATGATTAAAAGAATATTTTTAATGCTTTTATTTATTATATCTACTGTGGATATTAACTATGCCCAACATATGAAATTCAATGGAATATCTATGGGTGAAACTCCTACAGTTTTTATAAATAAATTAAAAGCCAAAGGATTTACTCCAAAATATCAAAATAATGATGATATTTTGATGGGAGATTTTTGTGGTGTAAAAGATTGTACTATTGCAGTTACAACTGACAGAGATGCGGTATTGTCAACCTGTGTAATATTTCCAAAAATGGAAAAGTGGAAAGATTTAAAAAATCGTTATAACTGCTTTAAATCCATATTAATACAAAAATATGGGAATCCCACTAAATGTGAAGAAAAATTTCAAGGTTATTCTAAAGATAATCATTCTAAACTACTACTTAATCTGCAATCACCTGCGGATATTCGCCTGCCAAGAACGTGTTAAGTCTTTCTGACCAAGCAACACATTGCACTATTTTAACTATTTGCAGATCAGAAGAGTCGCGCCGCCTGATAGCCGGCATAGAGAGCGACAAAGCCAGCCACAAGACTGACCACGACATTTAGGCACATGCCGGCAGCATCGGAAACGCGCAGCATTTGCATGTTTTCGTTCATAAACGTGGAGAATGTGGTGAACCCTCCACAGAAACCCACCGTAAGAAACAATTTAAGGCTTTGCGGCAACCACTCCTGCGACAGTCCGCAGAACAGACCTATCAGCAAGCAGCCAAGCACGTTGACAGCCAGCGTGCCGGCAGGCATCCATCCGTCAAACCAATTCTGCACCGTGCGTGTCAGCAGATAGCGCAACGCACCGCCCGCAAAACTGCCGCACCCCACTATCATCAATGATTTCAGCATATCCATATTTTTATTGCTGAAAAGCCTTCAATGCCGCGGCATTGAAGGCTTCACTATTTGTTTTCGTCCGTCACAGGCGTATTGTGCGATAAACGAACGGCTCCTTCAAAGGGATTTTTATCTTCAGCCGTTTGTCAATGTGATTCACATAGTCGGCAGCCTCAGCAAACGTGTCAAATCCTTCGGCAACGACGAAATAGTCCTTCGCCCCGTTTTGAATCACGTAAGCCTTCGCCCCGTTCTGCCGTAAGCGCGTGCAAAACGCCTTTGCATTAAACATCTGACGCATCGCACCCACAACCACGCTGTAGCGCTTCATCTTGTTGACATCGTCGTCAAACGCCTGCCACACGTTGCCTTCAAGATACAATGCCGAGCAGCCGTCGACGGTCTGCACATACGGACGCGACGCCTCCATTATTTTGTTGTGGATTGTCGGCTCGACAACGCTGTCGAGATCAGCCTCCGCGGCATTGCGGCTGCGCACCGCCGCCTCATACGATTCACGATAGTTGCTCTCCGTTGTCTTGCAACCCGCCAATGTCAGAGCCGACAGCACTGCGATAACAACCAAACGCTTCATTGCCTGCTACTTCTTTTGATACTTATATATATCCTTGAGTTTCAAGAAATAATGCAGATGCGAGTAAGGCAAGATCGTGCCTTTGCCAGAGTTGCTGTAAGCCTGCTGGTAAGGAATCACCACCTCGCACGAATCGCCCACGTTCATAGCCATCAACGCGATTTGGAAACCGGAGATGTTGGCACTCAACACAGAGCGGTAAACACTGTCGGCAGGCGACGTCAGCAAGTAGGTGGAGTCGACGCCGACACCTCTGCACGTAAGCAGCTTATACTTCACGTCGACAGTCGAAGAAATCAGAGGCGACAAGTTGCCCTCCGTCGCCGAACGGTCGGTAAAGTAATGAATCAGCACATAGGCGTTGCGGTCAAACTCCGGTACCACCTTTTGATAGTAAGGTGTGCCGTCGGCATTTGTGCGCGCCTCCTGCTGTGCCAGCCACGCATTGTTTTCATTGCGCCAGTCCTCATAGTACTTCCACACGTCGCGCACCGGATCGAGCTTGCACGCCGAGAGCACCAGAAGGAACAACGCCAATAAAGGAAATTTTTTCATTAAAATTCTACTTTTGGAGCAGTCTGAGCCGCTTCATCGGCTTGGAACTGCGGTTTCTTTTCAAATCCGAACATTCCGGCAATTATGTTGCCCGGGAATTTCATCACGGAATTGTTGTATTTGTTGACAGCGTTTGTGTAGTCCACACGCGCCGTTGAGATGCGGTTTTCGGTGCCTTCAAGCTGCGTCTGAAGGTCGCGGAAGTTTTCCGTGCCCTTGATATTTGGATACGCCTCCGAGACAGCGAGCAACGACTTCAACGCGCCCGACAGCTCATTTTGCGCCTGCTGGAACTTCTTCAAGTTCTCCTCGGTCAGCTGGTCGGCGGTGATGTTGACCGTTCCCACCTTCGCGCGCGCGTCGGTCACGGCCTGCAGCGTGTTTGCCTCATGGGCAGCGGCGCCCTTCACCGTGCTCACCAAGTTTGGCACAAGGTCGGCACGGCGCTGATATGCAGTCTGCACCTTGCCCCAAGCGTTCTCCACCCCGTTGCTGTCAGCAACAAGAGTATTGTACTTAACAGCTGCATAACCGCCGAAAATCAGCAATGGCACAATCAACACTGCCACTGCCGCAAGCACAATCCACAATGTTTTTATCTTCATAACCGATCTATTGGTTTAGTTATCCTCTTAGAGCAATTTCTTAAGCAACGACTTCATTGTCACCTCCTTGTCGAGGATGCCGGCGATGTCGGCAATGGCAACACGGCTCTGCTCCATCGTGTCGCGGTGACGGATGGTCACGGTGTTGTCCTCAAGAGTCTGATGGTCGACAGTGATACAGTACGGCGTACCGATTGCATCCTGACGGCGGTAGCGTTTGCCGATAGAGTCCTTGCCATCGTATTGCACCTTGAAATCAAACTTCAGAGAGTCGATGATTTCCTGAGCCTTTTCTGGAAGTCCGTCCTTGCGCACCAAAGGCATGATAGCGGCCTTAACCGGAGCCAAAGCAGCCGGCAGGTGAAGCACCACGCGGGTCTCGCCGTTCTCGAGTTTCTCCTCCTCATAAGAAGAAGCATAAACTGAAAGGAACATGCGGTCCACACCGATTGATGTCTCGATTACATAAGGCACGTAGCTCTGGTTGAGCTCCGGATCGAAATATTGAATCTTCTTGCCAGAGAATTTCTCGTGGTTGCTGAGGTCGAAGTTTGTACGCGAGTGGATACCCTCAACCTCCTTGAAGCCAAACGGCATAAGGAACTCGATGTCAGTTGCGGCGTTGGCGTAGTGAGCCAATTTCTCATGGTCGTGGTAGCGATACTTCTCATCGCCGAGACCAAGAGCCTTGTGCCATTTCAAGCGGGTCTCCTTCCATTTCTTGAACCATTCAAGCTCATCGCCTGGACGCACGAAGAACTGCATTTCCATCTGCTCGAACTCACGCATACGGAAGATGAACTGACGCGCAACGATTTCGTTACGGAAAGCCTTGCCAATCTGTGCGATACCAAACGGAATGCGCATACGTCCTGTTTTCTGTACGTTAAGGAAGTTCACGAAGATGCCCTGAGCCGTTTCCGGACGCAGGTAGACGCGCATAGAGCCGTCGGCAGTGCTACCCATCTCTGTCGAGAACATCAAGTTGAACTGACGCACCTCAGTCCAGTTCTTTGTGCCTGAAATCGGGCATACGATGCCGTAGTCAAGGATAATCTGACGCAATTCCTCAAGGTTCATGTCGTTCATCGCCTTGGCATAGCGCTCATGCAGCTCGTTGCGCTTTGCAGTGTGCTCGAGCACGCGCGGGTTTGTCTCACGATAAAGTTTCTCATCAAAACCCTCTCCGAATTTCTTTGCAGCCTTTGCTACTTCCTTGTTGATTTTATCGTCGAATTTTGCGATTTCGTCCTCGATAAGCACATCGGCACGATAGCGTTTCTTAGAGTCGCGGTTGTCGATCAACGGGTCGTTGAACGCATCGACGTGTCCGGAAGCCTTCCAGATTGTCGGGTGCATGAATATAGCTGAGTCAAGACCAACGATATTCTCATTCAACTGCGTCATGGCGTCCCACCAATAGCGCTTGATGTTGTTTTTCAACTCAACGCCATTCTGTCCGTAGTCGTAAACAGCCGACAAACCGTCGTAGATTTCACTTGACGGAAATACAAAACCATACTCTTTGGCGTGAGCCACAATTTTCTTGAACAAATCTTCTTGTGCCATTTTTTATCTTGTTTTTTCTAATAAATTCAATGTTCCGGGGGTCTGCTGACCACCTTTTCGTTATTTTAAGGTGCAAAGTAAATAAATTTTCTCGATTTTCTTCTTATTTTTGCAGAGGCTTTCCTCTGAAATTGTATTTATTTGGTAAATAACCTACTTTTTTAACGACAAAAACATATTTCCAGAAGCCTAAAAAACTGACCCAACTATGAAAGAAGACGAAATAGACGACATCTCTGAAAAAATCGACGACGCCTCAACCGGCGCCGAGGCTCACTCCACTTATGTGGTTCCGAAAGACAAAAGCAAGCATTTGTCGGGAATGTTCCAAAACTGGTTTCTCGACTATGCGTCATACGTGATTCTGGAACGCGCCGTGCCCCACATCCAGGACGGTCTGAAACCCGTGCAGAGGCGCATCCTGCACACAATGAAGGAACTCGACGACGGTCGCTTCAACAAAGTGGCGAACATCGTGGGAAGCACCATGCAGTATCACCCCCACGGCGACGCCTCTATCGGCGACGCCCTCGTGCAGCTCGGACAGAAGGAACTGCTTGTCGACACGCAAGGAAACTGGGGTAATATTCTCACCGGTGACAGCGCCGCAGCGCCACGTTACATCGAGGCGCGTCTTTCAGAATTCGCCATCGAGACGGTCTACAACCCCAAGACCACCGACTGGACCGTGAGCTACGACGGACGCAAGCCCGAGCCGGTGACGTTGCCGGTGAAATATCCGCTTCTGCTTGCGCAGGGTGCGGAGGGAATCGCCGTCGGTCTGTCGTCAAAAATCCTTCCACACAACTTTGTGGAGATTCTCGACGCTGCGATAGCATATCTGCGCGGCGAGGAGTTTGCCCTGTATCCCGACTTCCCTACCGGAGGTTTCATCGACGTGTCGAAATATAACGACGGCGAGCGCGGAGGGTCAGTACGCGTGCGCGCAAAAATCGAAAAAATCGACAACAAGACATTGGAAATCACCGACGTGCCGTTCGGACGCACTTCGGGAAGCGTCATCGAGACTATCATCAAAGCTCAGGAAAAGGGAAAAATCAAAATAAAACGGGTGGACGACAACACGGCGAAACACGCCGACATCATCGTGCACCTGCTGCCTGGCACGTCGAGCGACCGGACTATCGACGCGCTCTATGCCTTTACAGACTGCGAGGTGAGCATTTCGCCAAACTGCTGCGTGATTTCCGACCGCAAGCCGCATTTCCTGTCGGTGAGCGACGTGCTGCGCCACAGTGTGGACACCACCAAGCACCTGCTGCAACGCGAGCTCGAGATTCAGCGCGGAGAGCTGCGTGAAAGCCTGCTCTACGCCTCGCTCGAGAAAATATTCATCGAGGAGCGCATCTATAAGGACAAGGAGTATGAGCAGAGCAAAAGCGTCGACGAGGCTGTGGCACACATCGACAAGCGTCTGGAGCCTTTCAAGCCATCGTTTGTGCGCGATGTGACACGCGACGACATCCTGAAACTTCTTGAAATCAAGATGAAGCGCATCCTTAAATTCAACGCCGACAACGCCGACACCTACATCCAGTCGCTGAAAGACCATATCGACGTTATCAACGACAAGCTGACACGGATGGTAGAAGTGACCATCGACTGGTACAAGCATCTGAAAGATAAATACGGCGCCCATTATCCACGCCGCACCGTGATACGCAGTTTCGACAATATCGAGGCGACGCGCGTCGCCGAAGCCAATGAGAAATTGTATATCAACCGCGAAGACGGATTCATTGGTACCGGACTGAAGAAAGACGAGTTTGTGTGCAACTGCTCCGACATCGACGATGTGATTATCTTCTACAAGGATGGTAAATACAAAGTGACTAAAGTGGCAGACAAACTTTACGTCGGCAAGAACATATTGTACATCAACGTGTTCAAGCGCAACGACCAGCGCACAATCTATAATCTTGTCTACCAGAACGGCAAGGGTGGCGTGGTCTACATGAAGCGTTTCGCCGTGATAGGCATCACGCGCGACAAGGAATACGACATGACACAAGGCACAAAAGGCACTAAGATATGGTGGTTCTCCGCCAACCCCAACGGCGAGGCTGAGACGCTGCGCGTGACTCTGAAAGAGAAACCACGCCTGAAGGTGCTGCAGTTCGACATAAACTTTGCCGACCTTGCCATCAAGGGCAAGCAAGCGATGGGCAACATGGTGACGAAAAACGAGGTGCACCGCATATCGCTCAAAGAGCGCGGAGTGTCGACGCTCGGCGGCCGCGAGGTGTGGTTCGACCCCGACGTGCTGCGTCTGAACTACGACGGCCGCGGCACATCGCTCGGCGAGTTCAACGCCAACGACAAGATACTGATCGTGCTCAAGAACGGACAATTCTACACATCTTCGTTCGACGCCGGCAACCACTATGAGGACAACATCCTGCTCATCGAGAAATTCGAGGAGAACAAGGTGTGGACAGCCGTGCTCAACGATGCCGACCAGGGCTACCCCTACATCAAGCGTTTCACGTTTGAGGCAGCATCGAAGAAGCAAAGCTTCATCGGCGACAACCCCGACTCTTCACTGATTACGCTATCCGACAAGCGATACCCGCGCTTCCGCGTGACCTTCGGCGGTGCCGACGAATTCCGCGAGCCTCTCATAATCGACGCTGAAGAATTTATCGGCGCCAAGAGCTTCAAAGCCAAAGGCAAACGCGTCACGAACTTCAACATGGACAGCATCGAGGAAATTGAGCCGCGCGAGATGCCAGAGGAAGAACTTGAAGCTCCGGCTGTCGATATCGATGTGGACAGCGTGGACGGCGACGACGTTATCAACCAGAACGACGTGCGCGATGAATTGACCGGACAACAACGATTGTTTGACGACGAAACCGAAGAATGATGCGCCTGAGACTGTCGATATTGGCAACACTGCTTGCCGCTGCGATATGCGGACAGGCGGAGCCGCAGGATTCCACAGTTCTGCGTCCAGCCACAGTGACTGTGGCAATCGACGCAGGCGCGACACACAGCCTCGACACGTATCTCAGCCCGCTGTTCTACGACGGAATGCATCTGCGCATAGGATTTGAGAGGCAACGCGCATCTCGCTTCAACCCGGAGCGGTGGACAAACAAAATTGAGGCGGGTTTCACCTACGACCATCCGTCGAACCCCGCCGGCAACAACTCGCTCCACACCATCATCGCAGATGTGGATTTCGCCATGCTGCACCGATGGCGCGTGGCGCAGGGGCTTACGCTGCATGCCGGCGCCGGCATCGGCTTCCGCGGAGGCGTGACCTACAATCCCCGCAATTCCAACAATGTGTGCTCGCCGCTGATACGCCTCTATGCCGGAGCAAGCGGCATGGCGGCTTACCGCTTCAATGCCGGCAGGCTTCCTATGACGGTGCGCTGGCAGGCGACACTGCCGGTGGTTGGAGGTTTCTTCCTTCCCGACTACGACCAATCGTTCTATGAGATGTATCTCGGCAACTATCGCAACACCATTAATTTCGGGTTCTGGCACAACCGTTTCGATATGGACAACACCGTATGCCTCGACTTCCATTTCGGCACGTCGTCGCTACGCCTGGGATACCGCAATGAGTTTACGACGGTCTGGGAAAACAATATCAGCCAGCGCCGCGCCACACACAGCCTCGTGGTGGGAATTCAATGGGAATCGCTGCGGATTGACACGCGCCGAGCAATGCCTGAACGTGCAAAAATAATATCAGCAACTTATTGAATATGAAAACTGTCTGCTTAAACATATTGGTTATACTGCTGTCGATTGCAAGCCTCACGGCATGCCACGATGAGCCCCAGTTTGCCGACACGCCGACAGGCAATTTCGAGGCGCTGTGGTCGGCTCTCGACCGCCATTACTGCTTCTTTCAATACAAAAACGTAGACTGGCAGGAGGTGCACGACCGATATGCCGCAAAAATCAGCAACAGCATGACCTCTGAAGAGCTTTTCCGCGTATGCTCCGAAATGCTTAAAGAGCTTAAAGACGGACACACCAACCTGTCGTCATCATTCGACACGTCGCGCTACTGGATTTGGGAGCAATTCCCGCAAAACTACGACGAGCGGCTTGTGGAGGAGCACTATCTGCACTTCGACTACCGCCGCACAAGCGGAATCTCATACCGCATCCTCGACAACAATTATGCCTATATGCGCTACCCGTCGTTCTCCTACAGCATCGGCGAAGGCAACCTTGACAACGTGCTGGCAACGCTCGCCCTTGCCGACGGTCTGATCATCGACGTGCGCGACAACGGAGGAGGCATCATCACCAATGCGGAGACTCTCGTGGCGCGGTTCATCGACAAGCGCATTCTCGCAGGATACATCTCGCACAAGACCGGCTCCGGACACGACGATTTCTCCGAGCCATACGCTTACTACATCGACCCGGCAAAAGGCAGGGTGCATTGGACCGGAAAGCCGATAGCCGTGCTTACAAACCGTTCAACCTACAGCGCCGCAAACAATTTCGTGTCGATAATGAAGAGTCTGCCCAACGTGGTTGTGGTGGGCGATGCCACAGGTGGCGGATGCGGAATGCCGTTCACGTCGGAACTGCCTAACGGCTGGAGCGTGCGGTTCAGCGCGGCGCCTATCTACGACGCCGACCGACAGCTCACGGAGTTTGGCGTGCAGCCGACCGACGGCTGTCAGACAGACATGACCGATGCCGACCGTCAACGAGGCTTGGACACCATCATCGAGCGTGCGTTCGAAGCTCTGACCGACATGCAACGATAATCGTCAGCGTATATAAGGCTTGAAATTGTCGAGGAGCGAAAGCTCGTCGACGTGGCATGCCAACGACTCCGCCACGGCTGTCAGCTGCCCGGCAGTCAGCGCGCTTGTCTGCCCACCGTCGTTGACGGCAAGGCGATGGCTGGTGGCGGCAGGCTCTCCCGACACCGCCGCATCCCCCAACTCTTTTAAAATCTTGGCAAACGCCTCGTCGGGACACGCTCCCTCTCCCCTTTCGGCAGTGTCGCCACTACGCACAAAATAGTATGCCCTCCCTCGATTGCCGCCGCGCTCAATACGCGTGCGTACATATAATTCAGGACTGACCGTCAAATCAAATTCCAACGATGTCAGACCCTCTTTTTCCAATATTTCAAGTATTTTGTCCATTTCTTACAATTTCAACCGAAATATCGCACTTTTTTTCTTTTCTTGCAAATATCTTCCGCCAATACGCAAACGCCCATACAAATCACAACAATTAACACAAGACAGTTGCTTTTTAACGCGTGGTTGACTATCTTTGTGAAATCATCAACAAGGACAAAACCTCAACGACAATGCAATCAATACTTATAGTAGAAGACGATATTACTTTTTCAACGATGCTGCGCACATGGCTCGGGAAAAAGGGTTTTCAAGCAGAGACAGCAGGCAGCGTGACTGCCGCCAAACGACTGCTTGAAAAGACTGCGTTCGACTTGATTTTGTCCGACCTCCGCCTGCCCGACGATGACGGCATCACACTGCTGCCATGGAAAAAGGAGCAAGGCATCGACGCCCCGCTAATCATCATGACAAGCTACGCCGACATCCAGAATGCAGTGCTTGCAATGAAGGAAGGCGCGAGCGACTATGTGTCGAAGCCCATAAAGCCCGACCTGCTGCTGCAAAAAATAAACGATGCCTTGGCTAACGGCTCAACCGCCGACAACGACGTGGCTGAAAAACCGTCCACTGACAGCGCCGACGACTCCGACCCCGATTTTCTTGAGGGCGAGAGCGAGGCGGCACGAAAACTGTACAGCATGGTGTCGCTTGTGGCTCCCACCCAGATGTCGGTGCTTATCAACGGCGCGAGCGGCACAGGCAAGGAATATGTAGCCCACCGCATCCACCGTCAGAGCAAGAGGGCCGACAAGCCGTTTGTCGCCATCGACTGCGGTTCAATACCCAAAGAGCTTGCCGCATCTGAATTTTTCGGTCATGTGAAAGGCTCGTTTACCGGCGCGCTTGCCGACAAGACAGGTGCCTTTGTGGAAGCTAACGGCGGAACACTGTTTCTTGACGAGGTGGGCAATCTAAGTTACGAGGTGCAGGTGCAGTTGCTGCGTGCGCTTCAGGAGCGCAAGGTGCGTCCTGTAGGCGCTACCAAGGAAATCGATGTCGACGTGCGTCTTGTCACCGCCACCAACGAAGACCTTCAGGCTGCAATAGCCAAAGGCACATTCCGCGAGGATCTGTACCACCGCCTGAACGAGTTCACGCTGCAGATGCCGGCACTCCACGAGCGTGGCGGCGACATACTGCTCTTCGCCAACTTCTTCCTCCGTCAAGCCAACCGCGAGCTCGACCGCAACGTGGAGGGTTTCGACGCTGAATCGCAGCGCATACTGATGGACTACGCATGGCCGGGCAATCTGAGGCAGTTGAAAAACCTCGTGAAACGCGCCACTCTGCTTGCCGCCGACACGTTGATTCATCCTCGGGATTTTGCCGACGGTCTTACCCCGGCGTCAGCACCTGCCGACGAGGCGGCTCCGCAAGCGCAGGCTCCGGCATCGCTGCATCTGCGCAACAGCGACGAGGAGCGGGAGCGCATCATCGAGGCCCTGCAACAGACAAAATACAACAAGAGCAAGGCGGCTCAACTGCTTGGAGTGGACCGCAAAACGCTCTACAACAAGATAAAGCAATACGGACTTTGACATATTCCGCCACACAAAGTGAGGATTTACGACACCTCATCATGTGGAAAAATTCCCCACTTTGAGAAACAGATTACGCAAAGATTCGTTTATAACATATTGATTACAAACAATTTTGAGGCACATCGGCGCATTGGCACAATTGTTGTCGCTTCAAAACATGGAGATAACGCACTTCGGCACCCTTGAAACGTTGCCTCTAAAAAGAAGACAGCATTTCAAGAAATGACTCATTAGTTTTGTGTGATAGTTCGTTTTTTTCATCGGCGGAGATGCCGACGCATAAGTTATAATTCCCTACGGTGTTGAAAGTGTGATTAGTTATTCAAGAGGCCATTTCCGCGACGGAAACGGTCTCTTTTTTAATGCTTCGCCACCTTGTCGGCATTGCGCGCCACAAAGTCCTTCCACGAAGAATAAGATTTCTGCGCTACAGGCCGCTGTGACTCATAGAAATGACACAACGCCACGCCAAGAGCGTCGGTGGCGTCGAGATGCGGGTCGATTGCCTCACGCGGAATGTTGAGAATGCGGCGCAACATCTCAGCCACCTGCTCCTTCGAGGCGGCGCCGTTGCCCGTAATCGCCTGTTTCACCTTCAGCGGCGCATATTCTGCAATCGGAATGTCCTTAACCAAAGCGGCAGCCATAGCCACCCCCTGCGCGCGTCCGAGTTTGAGCATCGACTGCACATTCTTGCCATAGAACGGTGCCTCAAGCGCCATCTCGTCAGGCAGATACTGCTCTACCAAGCCCGTGACACGCTCGGCGATGCGGCGCAGACGCATATAGCGGTCGTCAAACTTGCTGAGCATAATCACGCCCATGGCAATCAGCTCCGGCTTGCGCTGGCGCACGCCGAGAATGCCATACCCCATCACGTTTGTGCCAGGGTCTATGCCAATGATAATCTTGTCCCAGTCAGCCTGTCTTTCCATCTACAAATCCACCTCCTCAAGAAGCGTTGAGAAACCAGCCACCTGATGTCCGAAGCGTTTTGCCATCTCCTCAACAAGGTCGTCGCCCACCTCCTCATACCACGCACGAAGCGTGTCGACATCGTTGGCGCGGAACTGCAACGAATAGTTGCGTCCGTCGCTCTCCTCGGCGTTGAGCACAAGCGTAAGCCGCGGCTCCGACAACCGCCCGTCGACGGTGGCTCTGGGAATATACTCCGCGCGGAGCCATTCAAGAAAGCGCTCCACGGCATCATTATGAGCATGGAAAGTCGTATTGTATACTATCATCTTTGTCGATTAAAAGTTAAACGAAGCCGTAATGCCGAAATGCTCGCCGTCGCTCACGGGAGCCATGGCAAGATTATGCTTTTTGGCAAACGGTCGGGTAAAAATATAACTGCTGCCGGCACCTATCGCCGCGCCGGTCACCACATCCCACCAATCGTGCTTCTTGGCATAGGTGCGGCTCCAGCCCACATACGTGGCAAGCACATAGGCAGGCACGCCAAACTTCCAGCCGTAGCGGCGCTGCACAAATGCGGCGTTGGCAAACATCACCGCCGTGTGGGCCGACGGAAATGCATGGTTGTCACTGCGGTCGGGGCGCATCTTGTGCACCGTATACTTCAACAGATACGACGCTCCGAGAGTGGTGGCCGTTGAAAACGCAGCCTGCTTCAAACCCTGCCAGTCGCGCTCCACAATCACAGCCGTCAGCGTAGCCAGCGGCATAGCCACAAGCAAAGCATCGCCGGTGCGCTTCACCGCCTGGTGGGTGCTGTTGATTTCCACAACCTCCTGCGCGCGGCAACCCATAGCCGCGGCGGCAATCGCCAATATAATCACAAATACACGTTTCATAGCAAGTCAATCAATTTAGGAACAAACACAATCAGTCCGACCACAAAAGCCGCCACAGCCGTCAGCAACACGCCCCCGGCAGCAAGATCCTTGGTGCGGCGCACAGCCTCATCGTAGCCCGGCGACACACGGTCGGAAAGCGCCTCTATCGCCGAGTTAAACGCCTCAGCGGCAAGCACAGCCCCGATGCACATAGCCACAGCCACCCATTCCAACGCCGACAAGCCAAGCCACAGCCCGAGCGTCACCGCCGTCACCGCCGCCGCCGAATGAATCCACGCATTATGCTCCCCCCGCAGCAGCATAACGATGCCACGAAAAGCATATACAAAACTTTTAGCCCTCTTGCGCCAACTGAATTGTTTCTCTTTCATATTGCAAAGATAGTGCAAGGTGAGTGGAAAGAAAAGAGCTTGCTCAATTTTCTTTCCCGAACCGCAGCCTATCTTATCAAAAGATAGTGCAAGGTGAGAGAAAAACATTCAAACTTGTTTGAAAATGTTTTTCCGAACCGCAACCTATCTTATCAAAAGATAGTGCAAGGTGAGTGAAAAGAACTTGAAGAATCTATCTTTTGGCGTGTCAAAGTCAATTTTTCCCTTGGTCTACGGTTGAGTTTCTTCTGAATTTCCATAATTCTACTGTCTGAGAAGTCGTCAAAATAGGCTTTCTTCGGGATGTACTTCCGGATAAGCTTGTTGGCGTTCTCAATTGCGCCCTTCTGCCAAGAGCAGTAGGAGTCGGCGAAATATACCTTCCCACGCTCTTTCACAGAGGATTCAAGGGCGGCGCAAATGCGGTGCTGCTGCAAGGCAACAGAATCTGATTCTGCCACGTGGCACGACGCATGCAACAGAGCTTTTGCCGAGGCTAAAGCCTCGTTAAGTTTCGTGAAGATTTTTTGCACATTGGTTGAAAGTTTAAGTCAAGTTTTTATACCTCGTTAACAATTTTTATTAGTAATTTTGTAGTCAGAAAAAATACAAAATCAATACTGATTATGACTCTATTTGAACGACTTACCCAACAAGCCAAAGCAAACAAACAACGCATCGTCCTCGCCGAAGGTGCGGAAAAACGAACGCTTACCGCTGCGGACCATCTTATCGCCGACGGCATCTGCGACATCACTCTAATCGGCAATCCCGCTGAAATCAAACAACTTGCAGCGGAATTGAGTCTAAAAAACATTGAGCATGCCACAATCGTCGACCCTGCCGACGAGGCGTTTACTGAGAAATATGCGCAACTCTACTATGAGCTGCGCAAAGCCAAGGGCATGACGCTGGAGGGCGCGCACAAACAGGTGCACAACCCGCTCTATCTGGGCTGTCTGCTCATCAAGAACGGCGATGCCGACGGTCAGGTCTCTGGTGCGTTGAGCACCACAGGCGACGTGCTTCGTGCCGCTTTCCAGATTATCAAGCCCAAGAAAGGCATCAGCGTTGTTTCCGGCGCGTTCCTTATGCTGCTTCCCGAAGGTTCTCCTTACGGGACTGACGGCATGATGGTGTTTGCCGACTGCGCCGTAGTGCCTAATCCTACGGCACCGGAATTGGCACAGATCGCCGTATCGGCGGCAGAGACAGCCAAGGTGCTCGGCGGCTTTGATCCGCGTGTTGCCATCCTCAGCTTCTCAACCAAAGGCAGCGCAAAGCATGAGATGGTAGACAAAGTTATCGAGGCTACAAAGATTGCCAAAGAAATGGCTCCGGAGCTGGCTCTCGACGGCGAACTTCAAGCTGATGCAGCCATCGTGCCTTCAGTGGGCAAGAGCAAGGCTCCGCAAAGCGACATCGCCGGCACTGCCAACGTGCTTGTGTTCCCGTCGCTCGAAGTGGGCAACATCACCTACAAACTCGTGCAGCGACTCAGCGGCGCACAGGCTGTGGGGCCTATCCTGCAAGGCTTGGCAAAGCCGGTCAACGACCTGTCGCGCGGATGCTCTTGGGAAGACATCTATAAAACTGTTATCATCACTTGCAACCAAAGCATAATAGCAAATCAAAAATAATGAAAATCCTCGTACTCAACTGCGGAAGTTCATCGGTGAAATACAAGCTGATTGAACTCGACGACAACGCGCAAAACGTCCTCGCCGAGGGCGGCGTTGAAAAAGTGGGTCTGCCCGACTCTTTCCTGAAATTCAAATACAACGGCGAAAAGGTGACAATCACCACGTCTATGCCAAACCATAATGTGGCTATCCGCATCATCCTCGACAATCTGACAAGCGCTAAATATGGCTGCATCAAGGATTTCGGAGAAATCGACGCCGTAGGCCACCGCGTGGTGCACGGAGGCGAGAAATTCAATTCGAGCGTGCTCATCACCGACGAGGTTATCGCCAAGGTGAAGGAATGCTACGACTTGGCTCCGCTCCACAACCCAGCCAACATCGTGGGCATCGAGGCTATCAGCGAGATTATGCCCGACGTGCCACAGGTGGGTGTGTTCGACACTGCTTTTCACCAGACAATGCCTGCCCGCGCATATATGTACGCTCTCCCGTATGAGGTATATGAGAAATACGGAGTGCGCCGCTATGGCTTCCACGGCACAAGCCACCGCTACGTGGCACGCCGTTCATGCGAATTTTTAGGGTTGCCTTACGAGCAGCAGCGCATCATCACCTGCCACATCGGCAACGGTGGCTCAATAACCGCCGTAAAAGACGGCAAGTCAATCGACACTTCGATGGGTTTGACTCCGGTAGAAGGCTTGATGATGGGCACCCGCTGCGGAGATGTCGACCCTGCTGCCCTGCTCTACATCCAGGAGAAAGAGCATCTCGACAATGCCGGAATGCAGAAACTCATCAACAAGCAGAGCGGTCTGACCGGCATCTCTGGCATCTCTTCCGACATGCGCGACATCGATGCTGCCATTGCCGCCGGCAACGAGCGTGCGCGACTGGCTCTCGACATGTACAGATACCGCATCGTTAAATATATTGGTGCATACACAGCAGCGCTTGGCGGTGTCGACGTGATTGTGTTTACAGCCGGTGTGGGCGAAAACCAGATTCAGCTGCGTGAGAGCGTATGCAAGCAACTGGAATTTCTCGGCATCGATTTCGACCCAGAGCGCAACAACTGCCGTGGCGAGGAGGTTGAAATCACACGTCCCGGCTCGAAGGTGCGCGTAGTTGTCATCCCGACCGATGAGGAATATATGATTGCCTGCGACACGAAATCGATTGTCGAAGGCGCGAAGAAATAGAAAAAGCTATCAATGTGCTGCATCATTGTCCCGCTTTGCGTAAAGCAGGCTTTGATGCAGCTTTTTTCTCAAACAAAATGGTCAGGAAGTTAACTTTCGGCATCTTCATGATGCTCTTTGGCAAAATCATTCTCGGATTTGTGCTGCTGTCGGTGGTCAGCGTAGCCATCTACCGATGGGCGCCTGTCAGATACACGCCTTTGATGGCGATACGCAGCGTTGAGCAAATGCTCGACGGACGCAAGGTGCGCTGCGAGCATAAATGGGTGCCGCTCGACGAGATGTCGCGACACATGCCGATGGCTGTAATCGCCTCTGAAGACAACCGCTTCGCCTCTCACCACGGATTCGATTTCGTGGAAATCAAGAAAGCCGTGCGCGAGGCTGAAAACGGAGGCCGTCACCGCGGTGCAAGCACGATAAGCCAGCAGACGGCTAAAAACGTGTTTCTATGGCCGTCGTCATCGTGGGTGAGAAAAGGCTTCGAGGCTTATTTCACTGTGCTTATAGAGGCTCTGTGGAGCAAGGAGCGCATCATGGAGGTGTATCTGAACTCTATCGAGACCGGCGACGGACTCTACGGCGTGGAGGCTGTGGCTGAACAAAACTTCAACACCACCGCCGACCAGCTGACCGCCCGCCAATGTGCACTCATCGCCGCCACTTTGCCCAATCCGCTGCGATTCGACTCCGCCAATCCTTCGTCATACATGAAGAAGCGCCGCTCGCAGATTCTGAGGCTTATGCGCCTCGTTCCGAAGTTTCCTCCGGAGGAAGACTGACAACAGGCAACAAAAAAACGGGAAGCTTGGCGGCTTCCCGTTTTTTTGTCAACTGCAGAACAGCAATCACTATTCCACAACAATCTCTTTTGTCACTCTCGCACCACGTTTCACGATTACCACAGTTCCAGGCTGCGGTTTTGCAATCCGCATGCCCTGCAGGTTGTAATAGACAGGCGCAACATCGGCGTCGTCGACAGTCAAATCATATACGCCGGCGTCGTTGAAATGCTTGTAGCGCGTCTTCATCGACGGGATTTCAAGACGATAGGCAGTGTCTTTCTTTCCGCCCGACAGATTGAGGCGCAACGAATTGAGACGTATCGGGAAAATGCCCACATTGTCGACATCGGCAATTTGCGCAAAGTCAACCGTATAATCTTGAGCGTCGCCCGACTCAAATCCCGACAGATTAGCCGACACATTGCTGCCGTCGGCGAGCGTGAACGACGCCACCGAGTTCTTGACAGCCACACCGCCAGTCAGTTTCATCGTAAGCCGCAGCTCGTCAGGAAGGCTGTAGAGACACGTCGGCTGAACAGGGACAAGCGTAAGGTTGGGCGCACGAGTGCCCGACAGAGCGAAGTCGACTGCCAGACCGCCTCCGGCGAGCGCAGTTATCGCCGCATCACCTTTCACATTGTAACTCTCAATTTTCCAAGCCTCCGGATTCGATGCGTCTTCAATAGGCATCAATTCCGCCGTAGGGCACTGCACCGTAACGCCGACAGTGCACGTAATGCCATCCTTGACACCCGTCAGCGTCGCCGTTCCGTTTTTCAATCCCTTCGCCACGCCGTCGGCAACAGTCACCACCGATGCGTCGCTTGATGTCCAGTCAAGCGCACGCGGCTCGACAGCCATCTCCTTGCCTCCGACAATAGCGTTCAAGCCAATCTTCCATTCACGGCAGTTGTCGAGAACCACTTCCGGATAAGCCGCCTTGACATCGTCGGCAGCGACAATCGCCACCGTCACCTCCGCTTTTACTGCTCCCAACGAAGCTGTAAGCACATGTGAGCCGCTGCCGGTGGCATAGAGAGTGGATCCGTCTGCCACAATCTCGCCAAGCGCGCCGTCGCAGGAAAGCGTGACGCCGTCAACATCCATATCGATGAGTTTGCCATATTTGTTATATCCGTAGAAAACCGGACGATAAGAGCCATACCGAGGCATCCGCACCGCATAGTCGGCAAAACGTATCTCAGCCACCTCCTCATCGTCGGGAGCGTGGAGCACCGCAAAGATGCCGTTGCCCACCGCACGTTCGGGCGACACGCACGGACGGTTGATTGTGCCTTCCATCGCGTCCCACATCAATGTAGAGCCGCCGCCGTCGAAATCAAGAGCGTCGTAGCATCCGTATGAGCGCATAAGGTCGGCACCCTGCGGATAGGTAGTGCCGCTGCTGATGGTGCTGCGTCCGTCGATGGCGCAAATCACGAGCATCGTGCGCTCCTTGTCATAGCCAATCAGCGTGCGTGGATTGAATGCGTCGCGAGGATTGATCCATCGGTTTGCCTCCATCACCGTCTCGCCTTCGCGAAGGATTTTGACATCGCCGCCTATAATCTCCTGCACGCCCTCGGGCTTGAGATTGCCATACGACGGCAACGACAGCGAATAGTTGACAGTAATTTCATCACCCGGTTTCAGAGACCGCAGCTTCTCGATGTTTGCCGTAGCAGCCTTGTCGGCCGAGATGACTATTCCGTCGGCAGGTATCGCCATATTTCCGCCGTCGTAAGCCGCCTGGCTCACCACCATTTTCAGATTCTTGTTCAATGCCCAAGTTTCGCCGGGAGCGAGCGTGAAAGCCACTTCCACGCCTCCTGCCGCCGTCTTGGTGTATTTTCCCATATAAGAGTTGTAGACCACCGTTTCTCCGTCAAGCCGATGGAAATTAGCATTTGAAATCGGCATCTCCACGCCGCCTATCGACGCGCTGTACGACAGGTCGGTGGCATCGATGCGCATATATCCGTCCTTGTCGATTATAAAAGCGTTCTCACGGCTCACCCTGTCGATAACGTCGGGCGACATCAGTTTTCCTCGGCTTGCGCTCGACATGTTTGGATAGCCCACGATGCCATATTGAGAATACGGTCCGCCGAAACTTCCGGTGATGAAAAAGTCGCCGTTCACACCCGTAAGATAGCGTTCGCCCTCCACCGAGTGGCGCCGTCCCATCGAGGTCACCGTTTCGGCGTTAAGGCAGGAGTCGTTGCCAATCTCCACCTTGAACTCCACATTTTCTGCCTCGCGGAGCATTGTTTTTATCACAAACGCCTGAATGCGCGTGTTTCCTGTGGTCGAGCGGTATTCAAGCGCGGTGCGTGTCATGCCCGGACCGCATTTGTAATGACGCAGCGTGTCGACGGTAAACGTCTCGCCCTGCAGGTCGACAGTGGATGGGGTTGAAAAAGCCGATGCCGAAGCGACAAGCGTAAAGCAAACGGCTGCAATTGGTTTAAATAATTTCATAATGGTTCAATGTCTGGTTTGTTATTACTTGATACAAAAGTACGTGATTTTTCCGAAAACCGCACAATTTCCACGCCCCAAAAAAAGCAAAAGCGGGGCATCCCAAAAGAGATTACCCCGCCTTGTGTCTGTTGCCAATAGGCACAAAGCCTACAGCTCGTAGTCAACGCAGGCGCGCATATCCTTATGCTCACCGAGCAGCCCTGCCGCAGCCACATGCGCCGGATGCTTGGCATAAACCTCCACATCCGCCATTTTGTCGACAACTGCGGTGAGAACCACGTCCCACGTTTCTGCCGGATTCTGATTGAGCCCCACCTCTATCGAGCGGAGCACGTCGATTTTTTCAGGAAGCGCCTCCAGGGCGGCCTTGAACTGAGAAGCCACGGCGCGGCGTTCTTCAGCCGTGCCTTTGAGTTTGAACATTACGATATGCTTTACCATCGTTGTATATATTTATTTGGTGTTGTACATTCTTTCACGTGTAGCCTGCACTTTCTCGTCGGTGAGATAGTCGTCGAAGTCCATAATCTTGTCGATGATTCCGTTTGGCGTCAACTCAATCACACGGTTGCAGACCGTCTGTATGAACTCATGGTCATGGCTCGACATCAGGATGTTGCCCTTGAATGCCTGCAGCGTGTTGTTGAACGCCTGGATCGACTCAAGGTCGAGATGGTTTGTCGGAGAGTCGAGCACAAGAGTGTTTGCGTCGGTCATCATCATCTTGGCAATCATACAGCGCATCTTCTCGCCACCGGAGAGCACAGATGCCTTTTTCAGCACCTCCTCGCCCGAGAACAGCATTTTTCCGAGGAATCCTTTCAGATAGATTTCGCTCGAGTCGTTGCTGTACTGGCACAACCAGTCGACAAGATTCAAGTCAGTGTTGAAGAACGAGGTGTTGTCGAGCGGCAGATAAGCCGTAGTGATTGTCTGTCCCCAGTCGTAAGTACCGGCGTCGGCCTTGCGGTTGCCGTTGATGATTTCAAACAAAGCGGTCATGGCGCGCGGGTCGTGGCTAAGGAACACCACCTTATCGTTTTTCTCAATCTGGAAGTTTACGTCGTCGAAGAGCAAGTCGCCGTCTTGAGTGGCTTTCAAGCCCTTCACCTCAAGAATCTTGTTGCCCGGCTCACGGTTGGGCGTGAAAATGATTCCCGGATAGCGGCGCGACGATGGCTGGATTTCCTCTACATTGAGTTTCTCGAGCATCTTCTTGCGGCTTGTAGTCTGCTTCGACTTAGCCACATTGGCGCTGAATCGCTGGATAAACTCCATCAGCTCCTTGCGCTTTTCCTCCGCCTTCTTGTTGGCTTGCTGCTGCTGGCGGAGAGCCAGCTGGCTCGACTGATACCAGAAACTGTAGTTGCCGGCAAACAGCGTTATCTTGTTGTAATCGATGTCGAGAGTGTGGGTCGACACGGCGTCGAGGAAGTGACGGTCGTGGCTCACAACGAGCACCGTGTTCTCGCAGTTTGACAGATAGTTTTCAAGCCAAGCCACGGTCTCAAGGTCAAGGTCGTTGGTAGGCTCGTCGAGAAGCAGGTTGTCGGGATTTCCGAAAAGCGCCTTCGCCAGAAGCACGCGCACTTTCTCCTTACCACTGAGGTCCTTCATCAGCATGTAGTGCTTGTCTTCCTTGATGCCCAGACCGCTGAGCAATGCGGCAGCGTCGCTCTCTGCGTTCCAGCCGTCGAGCTCGGCAAACTTCTCCTCCAGCTCAGAGGCGCGGATGCCGTCGGCATCGCTGAAGTCTTCCTTTGCATAGAGGGCGTCTTTCTCTTTCATGATAGCCCAAAGCACGGTGTGTCCTTGCAGCACGGTGTCCATCACCGAAAATTCATCAAACTCAAAGTGGTCCTGGCTCAACACCGACATGCGCTCGCCCGGTCCCTGCTGAATCATGCCGTGGGTCGGCGTCAACTGACCTGAGAGGATGCGCATCAACGTACTCTTTCCGGCGCCGTTTGCGCCGATAATTCCATAGCAGTTTCCTTGCGTGAATTTCAGATTCACATCCTGAAAAAGCACACGCTTGCCAAACTGCATTCCTAAATTGCTTACAGCTATCATAATTTACCTAATATATACCTACTTGAATCAGGGTGCAAAGGTACGAATTTTATGCGACATCGGCAAATCGCATTTTTCCACAGCCGTTGCTGTCCAAAAGAAAGGGCGGCCCGCCGGGGTCGCCCTTTCAATATCAATTATTTGCTACTGTTTTATTTCCAAGGTGTGTTCTGAGAAACAGCAGAGTTGGTCAATGCAATCTGGTCTCCAGGAATTGGATACAGATACTGACGAGCATCAAACGTACGCACGTGGTTGAACGAACCATCTACGTAGTCGCCTTTCATATCAGGTTTAACAGTTGCTGTAGAAGCATTCGCACCTAAGAGGATGTTTGGATGCACTGAGCTGTCGAGGAGGTCGAGTTTGTGCCAACGAACCAAGTCCCAATAACGATAGTCCTTGTCCATAATCAACTCGCAACGACGGCAACGGCGAACTTCCCAAATCAAGCTGCTTACGCCCATATTGTTAGCAGGGTCGTTCATTGCAGTCAACGATGCTACAGTCTGGTCTGGAAGACCAGCGCGCTCATAAAGCTTGTTGAGAGTGAGGTTCATGTCGGCATCTGTGAGAGTGCCGAGCTCAGCCTTAGCCTCAGCATAGTTCAAGCAGATAAGTGCTCCCCAGTAGAGAGGTGCGCAAGTGTAGTTCTTCACTGTGTTCTGACGGTCGTCGATAGGCAACGAAGTGTTGTCAAACTTAGCTACACCATAACCAGTAGAAGAAGTCATCGCCATTGCGCCTGCACGCTGCCATGTCATGTCCTGATAGAAGATAACCGGGTCGATAGTTTCCGACAGACGTCCGTCACGGACAGCGAGAAGATCTGCAATTGAGTATTCACCCTTATCGTTGTAGACTGGAAGGTCTGACTTGTTCTCCGAAGTCAAAGCCAAAGGCTTGCCATCTTTGAAGAGATATGCGTCGAACGCGTCCTTTGTGATACCGTTCACCTTAGTAGAGGAGCAAGTGTAAGAAACGGTTGAGTGACACATATTCTGCTGGTCGTATGCCTTCATAAAGATAATCTCGCCATTCTTTTGAGCATCAGCGCGTACACTCTGATACAAAGCCTTATAGCTTGCACCGATAGGATATTTTCCAATCAGTTGCTCTGAAGCGCTGACACATTCCTGCAAGTATTTGTTAGCACGTGCCTCATCGGCAGCATAACCGTTTTCGGCAGCAGTACGATATTTGCAGAATGTGCCTTCCCACAAGCAAATGTCGCTCTTCACTGCCAATGCCAAATCCTTGCTCCAAACTTGCTTGCCGTTATTGGCAGAGATTGTTGCAATCGCATAGTCAAGGTCGCGGAGCACAGAGTCCATAACAACGTCGCGGTTTGTGCGCGGACCGTAAAGAAGACCCTTGTCGTTAACGTCAACTTTGTGGTCAACCCAAGTCACATCACCATAGCGTTTCACCAAAGTGAAGAATTGGATTGCACGGTTCAAGCGAGCCTGACCCTCAAAGTTGTTGCGCTTCGCAGCTTCAAGTTTTGAGCCGCGCACGCCTTCGATGATCGACATGCAGTGACGGATGTTCTCATACGGGCCTGAATACAAGCCAGATGAACTCGGAACAGTCTTGTTGTTCCATTCCGTAAACGAGTTACCAGCCTGGTCGTCGGAAAGAGTGCTGAAATAAAACTCACCGAGAGAGTTTCCACGACCATATCCAGAGAAGAAATTATACATATAGTTGCACTCCTGCTCAACGAGCGACTCATTGCTCCAGAACTCAGGGTTGCTCACCTCCGAAGTCAACGGATAGCGGTTGTTGTCGAGGAAATCGTCACAACTTGCAAGCGAGAGTCCGGCGAGTGCGAAAATGCCTAATGCTATCTTTGTTTTCATTGTTTCGTAAATTTAGAGAATTAGAATGTTACCTGCAAACCGAATGAATAAGTACGCATCATTGGATCTGTACGTCCGAATGTACCATTGCCGTAAGACTTGCTTGTAGTCCATGTGCTACCGATTTCAGGGTCGATCGGATTCTTGCCGAGACCGTTGTAAATCAAGCAAGGATTTTCAGCAGTGAAATAGATACGTGCTTTCTGAATCAGAGCCTTCTTTGTAATCTCCTGTGGAAGAGTGTAACCGATAGTCACTGTCTTCAAGCGGAGGTAAGCCATGTTGAGCAAGTATTTCGATTGAGGATAGAAGTTGTAACGACCTTGTGACAAGCCAGAAACAGCACCTGCACCTGCCATACCGTCATACATACAAGGATAATCGTTGTTCTGGTCAATCTCGTAACCGATAATGTTGCGAGCGTCGTCAAAGATCATCTTGTTGTAAGAGTTCTGGTGAGCGTAAGAAGCATCGGCGCCACGAGAGAATGGCATTGTGAATGCGTTCACATACCACATGTCGCGTTTGCCTACGCCCTGGAAGAACAAGTCAACGTCGATACCCTTCCAAGCAGCACCCAAACGGAATGAGTACTCATAGCGAGGAGTTGCGTTACCAATCTTCTTCAGGTCACCGTGGTTGCGTACAGTACCTACAGGAATAAGGTTGCCTTCAGCGTCTTTCATTGTAGGATCGCCACCATTGATTACGCCATTGCCGTCCAAATCCTTGAACTTGATGTCACCAGGACCATAAACGAATGAGCCCTGCTGCAAACCGGTCTGGTCAGCTACGCCCGGAGCATAAATCCATGAGCCGTCGGCGTTCTTGCCTGTGAAGTCTGACTCCTCGAAGTAGCGGTCTGTCTCGAAGCCCCAGATTTCACCATACTCCATACCGCTGTAGAATTGGTTGATCAACTTGTTAGGGTTGTTGTACTCAGTAACCTTTGTCTTGCCGTCATAGATATTGGCGCTTGCGAAAACGTCAACATCGCCAAAGCGGTGATTCCAGCTGATACCAAGCTCCCATCCGCGAGTGCGGAGCGAACCGCTGTTTGCATAAGGAGCAGAAACACCAAGAGTAGCCGGAAGAGTCATACCCGGAGCAAGCATGTCCTTAGTGTCGCGCTGGAACCAGTCGAACGTAACGTTCAAGCGGTTGTTCAAGAAACCAAGGTCAAGACCGATATCGGTAGTTGCGATACGCTCCCAAGACAAAGTAGAAGACACCATTGAAGGTGTTTTCAACATTGACAAGAATGTACCGCCGGCATTTACCCAGCTGGTATAGCTTGTGCCCAACTTAGAGATTTGCTCCAAGAACATATAGTCACCGATAGCCTCGTTACCGATGTGACCATAAGAAGCACGGAACTTAGCGTTGCTTACATATTGTTTAGCCTTCTCGAAGTAAGCTTCCTCAGAGAAACGGTAGCCGACAGATGCCGATGGGAAGAATGCCCACTGGTCGTTGGCTGGGAATGAAGAAGAACCGTCGTAGCGACCGTTAACCTCCAACAAGTAGATTCCCTTATAGTCGTAGTTGATACGGCCGAAGAAACCTGCAGTTGCGTGCTTGGTGATGGTGTTGGTGATTGTCATGCTTGTACCGTCGGCACCACCAGTTGCCAAGCCAAGATAAGGTTTGTCATTGTCAGAAAGGACGTTCTTGCGAGCAGAGAAGTAGTTGTAATACTTGCGGTCTGCCTGTCCACCGACCATAACCTTGAAGTGGTTGTCCTCAGCCACGTCGAAGTCGTAGGTAGCGTAAGCATTGACTGTCCAGACATTCTGACGGGTATTCTCCTGTTGAGCGTAAGTGTCTTTCTGCTGTACCAAATAAGATGGAGCTGTGCTTGAGTTAGACCAGTTGTTCCAGCCGAAGATAGGCAGATATGACTTGCGCACGTTGATGTCCATCATGTCGTATGTGAAGTCAGCGTGGATGTTCAAGCCCTTGATTGGGTTCGCCTCCATCCAACCTTGCAAGCGAGTGTTGCGGGCAATATCCTCATGCTCGCCGCTCTGCTTACGGTCAGCAATCGGCTGAGCGTCGTAGTACTTGCCGTCGCCGTCATACTTGCGGTATCCGTAAGGACCGAAGTAAGAACCCCAACGCCAGAAGTATGTGTAACCGCCACGGCCCCACATGTTCTGTCCGTCATAGTCTTTCTGCGAATAGTTTACCTGAGCACCGGCTTTCAACCAAGAGAATATTTGAGTTGAGAGGTTGGCGCTTGCGTTGTAGCGCTTCACAGAGTTGTCTACAAACGACATCAAGCCTTCACGCTTGTCATAACCGAACGAAACGCGATATGTTGTGTTGCCCGAGCTGCCGTCCAAGCTTACGTTGTGCTTCTGAGAAGGAGCAGTGCGATACATAATATCCTTTACATCCCAGTCAGCATAGTACATAGTGGCTTTTGTCACAGGGTCCTGATAGAAGTCGCCCACGTTGTCCATGCTCTGGTATGGCAACATCTCGCTGTAGCCTTTCTTCTTGCCACCGTTCTGCTCATACCAAGCCTTTGCGTAAGGAAGCATCTTGTCGAGATACATACCGAACAATTCCGGATCGGCACCCTTACGGTAGTTGGTCTGAAGCAATGCCTCGATTTGTTCAGGCACTGAGCCGTAGTCTGGCAATACAGTTGCGTTGCTCCAACCAAAGTTGTTTGAATATTTTACAGAAACGCGGTCGCCTTTCTGTCCTGATTTTGTAGTAATCAATACAACACCGAATGCTGCACGAGTACCATATACAGCAGAAGAAGCAGCATCTTTCAATACTGAGATTTCTGCGATATCGTCAGGGTTGACAAAAGTGATGTCGTCGGTAGGCACACCGTCGACAACGATAAGCGGGCTTGACGACTGTCCGTTTGACAACGTACCCGTACCACGGATTTTGATAGATGCGGCTGAGTTGATCGCACCGTCACCTGTTGTGATAGTCAAACCAGGAACAGCACCTTGAAGGGCTTTGGTAACATCGCCCACTGGACGTGCGTCCATTGCCTTCGACACATCGACTGTTGCGACAGCACCGGTGAGGTTGGCACGTTTCTGAGTACCGAAACCAACCACAACGACTTCGTCAAGAAGAGCGTTGTCCTCTTCCAAGGAAACGTTCATTGTCGGCGCAGCCTTGAGGGTCTGTGTCTTGTAGCCCAAATAAGAAACTGTAATTGTTGCTCCAGGGGTTACTTTAAGCGTAAACTTACCGTCCAAGTCAGTAACTATACCACGATTGGTACCTTTCTCCATAACGTTGGCGCCAATGACAGGCTCTCCCTTGGAGTCTTTTACTGTACCAGAAATGGTTAGAGTTGCTTTCTGAGCGGATACAACTTGCGGAGCGGGGGCGGCATTAGCCTCGAATCCCGCACTGCCTAGCAAACACATTGCGACTGCGGCAGCCGCAACTAATTTACATGAAGTAAATTTTTTTCGTTCAGCAAATTTGTCCATACTTGATTCAGATTAAACATAGTTTTATATTAGTACATCGTTGTCTCAAACGATTTCTAAGCCACAAAATAAGCGTTATTTTTCAATATTTACAAGAATTGTAATCAAAATTTTACGTTTGTGAGTTATTTTTTTTAATTTTCGGTAAAATTTCATTTTATTAAACATTCCCGTACAACATTGCTATACAATTATGTTGTATAACATATTTTTATTTTTTGTTTTCTTCGCCCACTTATTCAAGCCATAGCAATTAAATTTACTGCCGTTTTGTTTCAATCCGTCAGTTTTATGCCAACTTTAATAACAAAGCATATTTCCAACACCAAATTATCGGCAACCCGCCAAAAGTTTAATATGTGTTAACGATAAGCCATCGGGCACAACGCCTCCGCCACCCCTTTTTCACCGCCACACCAAATTAATTTACAAGTATTTGCCAATCATAGCCCAAAATTCCGTAATTTTGCAGCAGATTTGGGGCAAAGCGCGCTGAACGAAAACATTTAAGACGAAAAAAACAGATGACATTTGAAGAATTAGAAATAAGAGAAGACCTGCTGCACGCAATCAAGGATATGGGATTTGAAAAACCGATGCCTGTACAGGAGAAAGTAATCCCACACCTGCTCCACGAAGACGGCGACGTCGTGGCTCTCGCACAGACCGGCACCGGCAAAACCGCGGCGTTCGGACTGCCCGTAATACAGCGCACCGACACGTCGCTGCGCCAACCGCAGGCTCTAATCATATCACCGACACGCGAACTCTGCCTGCAAATCGGCGGCGACCTTGCCGATTTCTCGAAATACACTTCCGGTCTCAGTGTGCTGCCGGTTTATGGCGGCTCGAGCATCGAGAGCCAAATCCGCACGCTGCGCAAGGGTGTGCAGATTATCGTTGCCACACCTGGGCGACTGCTCGACCTGATAAAGCGCGGCGAGGTGAACCTCAGCGGAGTGCACACCGTGATTCTTGACGAAGCCGACGAGATGCTCAACATGGGCTTCCTCGACGACATCAACGCCATCCTCGACAACGTGCCCGACAACCGCAAAATGCTGATGTTCTCAGCCACCATGTCCGACGAGATCGCCAAGATAGCGAAAAACTATATGCACAACCCTCAGGAGTTTGTAATAGGCACACGCAACGAGGGCTCGGAGAATGTGCGCCACATATATTATATGGTGAACGCCAAGGACAAGTATCTTGCCCTCAAGCGTATCGCCGACTCCAATCCCAACATCTACGGAATCATCTTCTGCCGCACCCGGCGCGAGACTCAGGAGATTGCCGACAATCTGATTGCCGACGGCTACAATGTCGATGCCCTCCACGGCGACTTGTCGCAGATGCAGCGCGACACGGTGATGAAGAAATTCCGCGAACGCACCCTGCAGCTGCTCGTTGCCACCGACGTGGCAGCACGCGGCCTTGACGTGGACAATCTGACCCACGTAATCAACTACGGCCTGCCCGACGATCCCGCCACATACACGCACCGCAGCGGACGCACCGGACGTGCCGGCAAAACCGGCGTGTCGGTTGCCATCATCCACTCGCGCGAGAAGTCGCGCCTGCGCACAATAGAGAAGAAAATCGGAAAAACGTTCGAGAAGGGTTCGGTGCCTACACCGCAACGCATCATCGAAAAGCAACTATACAACCTTGCCGACCGCATAGAGCGCGTCAAGGTGAACGAGGACGAAATTGCAAAATATCTGCCGGGAATCGTGAAAAAACTGGAATGGCTGTCGGAAAACGACTTGCTGAAACGCATCGTGTCGCTTGAATTCAACCGTCTGCTTGAATACTACAAGGACGCGCCCGAAGCCATCGACTACGAAGAGCGCAAGCCGCGCGACCGGAAAGCCAAACGCGACGACAAAGAGCCGCGCGACAAGCAGCAGAGCGGCTCGCGGCAGAACAAAGACCGCCGCACCGCAGAGCAGGGATATGAGCGCATCTACGTGAACGCTGGAAAGAACGACGGTTTCTTCCCGGCGCGCCTGATAGAGACCCTCAACCAGAACATGGAGGGACGCGTGGAGATTGGCCGCATCGACTTGTTCCCCGGCTACGCATTGTTTGACGTGAAAAAAGGCGAATCGCGCCGCACCGTGTCGGCGTTGAAAAACGCCCGCTACTTCGGCAAGCGCCTATATGCCGAGATTGCCGACCCAAACCGCGACTACGCCCACAGCTCCGAGCGCAAGTCGAACAGCAAGGGCCGCCATGCCGACGGCGACGACAGCTTCGGCAAATTCAAGAGAAAAAGTAAAAAGAGCAAACGATAAAGTGCTATGAAACCTATATATGCAGTGCTCGGCATCGCCGTTGTATCGGCAGCGTATGCCGGAACTTTTCCATCGCCGCAGGCTGCCTCTTGGCATGAGGATGCCGACAGCATCACTGAAGTAGACTCTGTCGCCGAAGTGAGCATCGAGTCGGTTTCCGACTTCTTTCTCTTTGCCGACGAGTTCAACACAATCGAACAGTCGGTAAGGATGGACATGCTCGACTATTACGCCAGCGGAATGCGCAAGCACATGCCGACACGGCTTGGCGGACAGGCCGTAATCGACTCAATCGCCGGCGACCATTACATGAAGGTTTCCACATCATCGGTGTCGGAAACGGAGGTGCAGATGTATGTCAACAACCACGGCGACAAGCTCTTCGGCGTAATCAACCGCGTAAAGATGCCAGCCACCGACAGCCACATCTCGTTCAGCCAGACCTATGCCTTGGGTTCTCCAAGCGTAAGCCTGATTGAGGAGCCGAAAGTCAGGGACTTCCTCACCGCCAAAGACAAGAAGACTCTCCACGAGATAGAGTCGAAAATCGACTTCCCGCTCATCGACTACCGCTTTCTTCCAAACGGCGATGTGGAGGCGCGTCTCACGGTCGGAGAGTTCCTGTCGCGCGAGGATTCCGCTGCCGTGATGCCTTTCGTAAACAGCGGTATCACATACCATTGGGACGGCAAGCGATTCAAAATAAAGAAATAGCATGGCACTGCGCAAACGTCACATATTACTGATTGTGGCGCTGCTGCTTGCCTTCATCGGCATGGCAACAGCTGCGATTTCCATTCTCAACGGCAACGTCATATCGCCGTCGGAGTCGCTCGACATAGACGCCTACAAAATATCAGGCATCGACGTTTCTGCCCACAACGGCAATATCGACTTTGCAAAAGCCCGTGCGGCGGGCACCGAATTTGTTTTTGTCAAAGCCACCGAAGGTGCTACGTTCCGCGACAGCGCGATGAACAGCAACCTGCGCAAAGCCCACGAAGCCGGACTGAAGACCGGCGTCTACCACTTTTTCCGATTCGACGTCGACGGCGTGAAGCAAGCGCACAATCTGCTCAAAGCCATTGCCGGACGCCCGTTGTCGCTGCCACTTGTCATCGACGTGGAGTCGCACACCAACCCCTACACCCCCGCCGACATCGTCACCCGCAAAATCCATGACATGGTCGATGAGCTTACCGCCTACGGCTATCCAGTGATTATCTACAGCAACAAAAAAGGATTCGACAACCACGTGCGCGACGAGTTTGCAGACTGCGGCGTATGGCTCTGCTCGTTCACCCAACCCAACCGCGGCAAAAACTGGACTTTCTGGCAGTACAGCCACAAAGGATCCATCCCTGGCATCGACAGCGATGTCGACCTTGACCTGTGGCACGGCACTGCCAGCGAATGGCAACAGTACACCGCGAAAACCGAAAAAGCGATTTCCGTGGCGAATATGCTCTACGCTACAATAAACGCCAACCGTTTGCGTTAATATATTGATAAGGAATCTTTTCTTTACAGCAAACGATTGGATATTCGGATTATGTTGAAACACAAGGCTATACGATATATTTTATTCTTTTTTGCCCTACTTGCGGCAATAAGCGGCAATGCGGCGTCATACGCCGAGACTTCCGCCCTCAACACCGGCAAATGGGTAAAAATAAAAGTTGAAGACACGGGCATCTACCAGATTTCAGCAGCGACATTGTCGGGCTGGGGCTTCAGCGACATCTCTAAAGTGAAGATATTCGGCTACGGTGGCGCCATGATTTCTGAAATCATGGGCAACGGCTACATCGACGACCTGCCGCAAGTGCCGGTGATGCGCTCGGGCAACAGAATCCTGTTCTACGCTCAAAGCAACGTGTCGTGGACAGAGACATCGGGCAAAATCCGCTTTCAGCAGCAACAGAACCCGTATGCAACCGCCGGCTACTATTTCATCACCGACCGCAACGACATCGATGTGGCTGAGATGCAGACCACTGCCAAAGCGGAGAAAGCGTCCGACAAAGTGATAACAAACACGCTTGCCCGCATTTACCACGAAAAAGAGCTTACCGCCCCTGGAACCACCGGCCGCACATTGCTCGGCGAGGATTTCCGCTCTGCGGGCACACAAAGTTTTCAGTTCAACCTGCCCGGCATCGTCAGCGACACCGACCCGGTGGTGAAAGTGGCATTCGCAGCCTACCACACATCGGGCACCGCGCGCGCGCTCACCGTGACTTCCGGAAAACAGGAAGTGATGAAAGTGAGCGTCAGCTCGCTCAGTGGCAGCAACGAATACGACATCTGCTCCACTGCCTCATCTATCGGCACTGTGTCCTATCCTGGCGAAAAAATGACACTGCAGCTGTCGTTTTCCACCGGCACGGCTGTGCGCCTTGCCAACCTTGACTACATCACCGTCAACTACCTGCGCAACCTCAACCTTGCCGACAAGCAAATTGACTTCCGCAGCTTCACGGCAAACTGCCGCGACAGCGTGTTTGCCGTCAGCGGCATCAATGAAAAGACGGCGATATGGGACGTAACCACAACCTATGCGCCGCTGAAAGTTGACTTCCTTGCCGACAACGCTTCAGCACAGTTCCGCCAAACGGAAAATGGCAAGCGCGAATACGTGGCGTTCAACACCGCTGCCTCCTTCCCCACTCCATCGTTGGTGGGCAACGTGAGCAATCAGGACATCCACGCCATGACACCGCCAACGATGCTGATAATCACGCCGGCGGCGTTCAGAAACCAGGCGGAGAGCCTCGCTGCCATGCACCGCGCCAACGACGGCATGGCAGTGACCGTGCTTACCGACGAACAAATCTACAACGAATTCTCGTCGGGAACCCCCGACGCAATGGCATACCGCAAGGTGGCGAAGATGTGGTACGACCGCACTGCGTCAGCCGACCAATACAGCAACGACAAATTCCGCTACCTGCTGCTGTTCGGACGCGCGGTGTTTGACAACCGCCGCATCACCTCGACGGCACGCAACCTCGGCTACCCGACGCTGCTCACTTGGGAGTCGGCCGACATCACAAGCGAGAGCAGCAGTTTCAACACCGACGACGTGTTCGGCTTCCTTGAGGACGGCAGCGACGCTGGACGCACGAACCTGCGCAAAATGTGTATCGGCATCGGACGCATCCCCGTTAAAAGCGCGGCAGAAGCAACCGAGACTGTGCAGAAAATCAGCGACTACATCAGCAACCCCGACATGGGCAACTGGAAGACGCGCATAATGATGATTGCCGACGACGGCGACAGCGGAATCCATATGAGAGACTCCAATGATGCCATCGACAGTCTGCGAGCGAATGGAGCGGGCAATTATCTGATACAACGGCTGTTTATCGATGCCTACAAAGCCTCGTCGAACGGTTCGGGCCACTCTTTCCCGGAGGCGCGCACCCAGATGCTTCAAAACTTCAAGAACGGTGTGCTGTTTGCCTCCTACGTAGGCCATGCCAACCCCACATCGTGGACCCACAACGGACTGCTGCGCTGGCCCGACATTGAGAACGAATTCTTCTACAGCCATCCCCCTTTCGTGTTTACCGGCACTTGCGAGTTCACTCGCTGGGACTCTCCGACCGTGTCGGGAGGCGAAGTGTTGTTTCTAAACTCGCGCGGCGGATTCATCGGACTGCTGACAGGCTCGCGCGTGACGTCGATAAGCGGCAACGGCGACCTCTGCCGCGCTGTCGGCGCCGAGACGTTCAAGCCTCTGCCAAACGGCGAGATGCCACGCCTCGGCGACATCGTGATGAATGCCAAGAACAACTATTGGTACACCCACTCGCGCTACTCTTCGACACTGACAAAAAACACCGAGCACAGCCTCAAATACGCACTCATCGGCGACCCTGCGCTGCGCTTGAAATACCCTAAATACGACATCCGGCTGACAGCGGTCAACGGCGAAAGCGTCGACGGCGAGGTGAAACCGGAGACTATGGCGCGACAGGAAGTGGAACTCGAAGGAAAGGTTGTCGATGCCGACGGGATTACCATGACCGATTACAATGGTACGCTGACAACCACCGTCTACGACGCGGAAGTATCGATAACCACCAACGGCTACTACGAGGGCGGCACCGACACCGACGACAAGTGCAAAGTGACCTACCAAGACCACACCAACCGACTGTTTGTTGGTTCGGGAGAGGTTAAGGACGGCCTGTTCAAAATGAAATTCCGTATGCCTACGGGCATTATCAACAACTACACTCCGGCTCTTGTCAACCTGTATGCTCAGGACGAGAACAAAGGCGACGCCGTAGGCAAGAACGAGGACTTCTACATCTACGGTTTCGACGAGTCGCCAGCCGACGACACCGACGGACCGGAGATACGCCTGCTCGCACTCAACTCAACGGCATTCAAAGACGGCGACAAGGTGAACGAGACTCCTTTTCTCGTGGCATCGGTCTACGACGTGTCGGGAATCAACCTGTCGCCAGTCGACATCGGACACGGCATAACCGCGACTATCGACGGAACAACCGTTGTTTCCGGTCTTGAGAACTATTTCTCGCAGGACACCGACGGTGTGAGCCACATAAACTACCAGATGGGAGAACTCGCCGAGGGACAGCACACACTGACGTTCCGCGTGTGGGACGTGCTTGGCAACATGTCGGAAAAGACAATCGCATTCAGTGTGGTCAACGGCATCAAGCCGCAGCTGTTCAGAGTCTACTCAACAGCCAACCCGGCAAAGACAAAGGCAGACTTCTACATCGAGCACAACCGCCCCGACGCGGTGCTCAACGTAACGCTGAGCATCTACGACATGATGGGACACAGCGTCTGGAGCACATCGTCGACCGGACGCAGCGATATGTATAAGTCGATGCCTATAACATGGGATTTGACCGACGGCAGCGGAATGCGCGTGCAACGCGGCATCTACATCTACCGCGCAACGGTCTCGACCAACGGCGGCGACGAGGCGTCGATCACCCAACGCATCGCAGTGGCTTCGGAATAATCGCATCGGATTATTTTTCGACATAGAGAATCAAGTAGGAGAAAAAATAAGTAGGGTTCATAAACCCTACTTATTTTTTTACTATCCTTTGAATGTTTCGCAGTAATCGTCAGGATGGACGGTGTGGCGATGAAAAGAGCATTGGTCGCTGGGAGTGCCGGCAACATAATAGCAGCATCTCCCACAGCGGTGGTTGACATCGCGCTTTTTAGAGTTAGAGCCTTTCGACGAGCCGCCGGCAAGAAACACTGCGGCAAGAAACAACCAACAAAAAATCAAATACCCTATGCCGTGGAATAACAAAAAGAATGCCTCCACCACTGCCGGACGAAGTCCTCCAAGTTTCTTTGCCCGCATGCACAGCAGGATAATCTCATACGCCACCGGCAATGCGAATGCAACGTAGAAGTTATGCGTCACGCCAAACGCCGCGCCTGCGACAAACACGAAAATAAGCGGCCGGTAATAGGTGGCTTTCGAGCACCAGGTCACCCTTGTTCCCGCAAGAGAGTCAAAGAAATTCTCGCACGATTTAGGGCCAAACAGCGACCACAGCCCCACGGCAATGCCCAACAGCATCATCAGCGAGATTATGCCCGTAATCCATCCTGGCATGTGTGCGCCGGAGGCTGCGCCGTCGCCCGATTCCTCGACATACTCGATGCGGTTATCCATATTATTTTCCTGCAACGGCTCTACGCATTCACGTCCTTCCGCAACAGGCTCCGACGCCGGCTGCCGCTGAGCGACGGAAGTCTGGCTTTGTTGACTGCTGCCTTCGTCCACCATTTCGCAGCAATAAGAGGCTATATAAGCCTTGCGGCCATGGAACGTGAAGACAAACATACTCCCGCCAGTACCCTCCGATTCATAGACTTCGCCACGGTATGCGCGTCCGAGGTTAGTTATCCTCTCGGGTTCGGCAAAGACTGTCACATATTCGTCAGACACCCTGAATCGGTCTGCAAACGCGTCGGGAATGCAATTCAATAGAAAGGTCAAATACAGCAATATTCGCAAAAATCGGTTCATAATAATAGCTTTTATAATGACAAATATGCAAATTTAACAATTATCGCAGCCCCTACAAATAAAAAAGCTCAACAAATAGCTTAGGTTCAAATAAGAATTCTTTGACATATTTATATTTAATAATGTCAAATCAGACCTTAAAATCAAACTTTACCAGCAAAACAAAGTGGTTATTAAGGCAAAAGTGTTACATTTGTGACGTCTATACCCATACCGGAAGCCCCTATGGGCAGAGGTCGGGCAGACATATATATGGTAAAAGGCGTTTTTGTACGCTTTGGTTTTGACGCTATAAGAATCTGGTAGTTCACAACACAATTTGTCAAAACTAAAGCAATGCAGAATGCCTCATGAGGTGTATTGTATACAGCCCTCATTGGCTCCAATCGTTTCATCGGTTGTTGTCAAGAGTACTTTCTATATACTTACACTGGCGTGGGCTTTCGAACTGTGTTTCGTGCATCGGCAATATCCCTACTATCAGCCAGTGGACACAAGCAAAATGGCGAATTATACGTTCATTGATACGACATTTGATGGACTTGATGAATACATATTAGAGCAAAAGATATAACGGAATATAAAAAATGGGTATGGTAAACAAAACTCTAAGACTGCAGAAGCTCAACGAACTGCTAAAACACAATGATGGATATACAATCATTGACTTGCAAGTTTTGTTGGACGTAGAGGAGCGTACTGTTCGCAAGGACTTGACACTCATACAGTCTGAACCCTATAATGCCAAATTGGTGACCGATTTGTATAGAGGGCGAATGCGGGTTTACAAGTACCAAGACACCAATTACGACCTTCCATTATTTAAAAAGCATGACGGGCTAAAGGAGAAAATGAATGAAGTAGTTTCTTTCTTGTCCGAATACGGCGGTCTGCCGCAATATGAATGGTTAAAAGCGTGTTTGATGGCCATTGAGAGTGATACCCTCGCAGATATCAAAGGAATCATGTCGTTTGAAAATAATGCAGAATTGAAAGGACTTGATTTTATACAACCGCTCATTGATGCCATTCGGCACAAATACCCTATCAAACTTACATATCAACCATATGGTAAAGAGGAACGGACGATTAACATACAGCCATACCATATAAAGCAGTTCAATAACAGATGGTTCCTTATTGGATGCCCAGAAAAAGCTTATGTGCTTCACAATTACGCATTAGACAGAATCACAGATATTGAGCATCTGTCAAAAGACTATATAGAAACAGATGTTGATTTCAAGGAATATTTTGATGACGTTATAGGCGTTACAGTAAATGATGTAGAAACAAGTGTCATAGAATTGCTCGTTTCAAGAGAGAGATTTCCGTATATTGAGACAAAGCCCCTGCATTGGACACAAAAGCACCTAAAAGAGAAAGATACAGATGACCATGTATTTGTCACGATAGAAGTGAAGCCCAATAAAGAACTCATTGCGTTACTTTTGTCATTTGGGGCAGATTTGATAGTGGTTTCCCCTAAATATGTTAGGGAAGAAATCGCAGAGGGAATAACAAAACTTTATAAACAATATAATCAAGCTAAATATGGAGAATAGAACGTTGACTAAAGTGATGTGGTTGGAGGAAGACCTCTTCGAAGCAGAAAACTTCATAGAAGATGCCTTGAATTATGACCTGGAAGTGGTACGCTTCACATGTTGGGAGGATGCAATAAATAGTATCACGGAAAATCACAAGAAGTGGGAAGCCATCGTTCTTGACCCCAAATGCAAACTATATGGAGGAGATTATCCAAACCCTAAGAGATTTCTTCCGCAAGTGTTTTGTGACATTACGGCTTTGAGTATTAAAAATGACATTATCTATCCCTGGTACATATTTACGAACCTACCTCCGATAGAATTCCAAGAACTTGTCATTAAGGATAGAGAAAGGTTTGACCGAGACTGGGAAAGACCATATTATATCATAGACCAAGACGCAAAGCGGTTACTGACAAACATCAAGAACCAAACATCAAACAGAGAGCGAACAAAGGTACGTGAGGGTGTTCATAAAGATATGTTTGAAAAGCTCGCACAGCTTTCTGGTTTTTCGCAAGGTCTTACAAAGGAAGACATTGCGTCTATGGAGGACTTGATGATTTCCATTTACGAGAACAAGGATAGTAACCGTTGTAATTTCGTCAATCTTAGAAAGATTATAGAAGGCCTATTCAAGTCGATGATATATTTCAATATAGTACCAAATAATATCCGCAATGAGAATGGTGAGATTAATCTTACAGGTTATTGTCGCATTTTGTCGGGAAGAGACCATTATGGCAAGAGCTATATATTAAAGGAGAAATTTCTTGATGAGGTTGCAGTGTCTAATTTAAGGATGATATTGGAAATTTGTCATGGAAGCTCTCATGCCAAAAGTACAAATGACAATACCGTTAGGAAAGATGTCAATAAGTATCTTGCCATAACTGGCACAAAGAATCTTTTACATGCCTGTACGCTAATGTTGGCAGACATCATCCTTATGTATTGTCACAACATAATAAAACATTCAGCAGAAATACAAAGCGGCACATCATTTTGGAGCTGAAAATGAAGTGTGTCCAAAACGTGCAGAGATATATCGGCACCTCGCCGTACCTTTGCATCAGAAAACGAAATTATTAACTAAATCTCTTATAAAAGATGGAAGCAAAAAAGACATCATTGAACGAGGTTTTCCTTTCAAACCGTACTTTAAAAGTACCCTATTTCCAACGTCCATACGTCTGGAAGGCGGAAAACTGGGAAAAGTTCTACAACGACATTGCACAAATCGCCCTTGATGCAAAAGAAGGTGGGGCACCAAAGACTTACTTCATAGGTTCTATCATATTGAAGCAAGCCGGATTTGACGGCACACAAGTGTATGAGGTTATTGATGGCCAGCAGCGTTTGACCACTACCGTCCTTTTTATGAAGGCTTTGTTCCTGCGTATTGGGAAAAATGACTTCTTCAAGCGCCAGTTCATGCAAGAAAGCCTCTTGGACGAAGACAAGCCCATTTTGGTTCCGGGACATAACGACATCATGACCTATACACAACTGATTAATCAAGAGATTCTCACCACGCAAGAACTGAATAGTTCTACGATGGCAAAGGCTTATTCATACTTTGCAGATAGAATCATGAAATCGGACAAAGGTGAAGATGAAGATTTTCCAGTAACTGCCAGATAGATGTATCAGGCAGTAGTCAATTCAGTACGTCTCATCTGTATTTACCTCGAAGAGAACGAGGATGCCCAGAAAATTTTTGAAACAATCAACTGTACAGGCATTCGTCTTACCACAGGCGAAATGTTGAAAAACTACCTCTATGATGAGCATCATGTCGAAGACTATGAGCGTACATGGAAGAAGGTTTTCGAGGGAACTAACCAGTCGTATTGGAACGATGATATAGTGCTTGGTCGTTTGGAGAGCAATCACATCAAAAACTTCTTCTATCGGTATATGCTCATCAAGATGCAGGATGAAGAGATTAAAAAAAATCTCACTCAGTCTGAAATCAAAAGCTACCGCAAGCAGGATGGCCTTTTCGAGAAGTTCAAGAGTCTCATAGAGAAGTGTAAATTGACCAAAGAGGCAATGATTGAAGATGTGATCAGTTGTGCCAAGCTCTACATGGAAACTTTCAAAAAGGATGTTTTGGATGAAGCTCTGCCAAAATATCTCGGCATAGAACGTCTTGTTGGTCTTATGTACGCATCGGATGCGTGGACTATGACACCATACATTCTTTATGTATTAAAGTCACAGACTGATGGAGCTGAACGCAAAAAATTGTTCGGCTATATGGAAACCTATCTCATTCGCCGCATCTTCTGCAAGTCTTCCAACAACAATTACAGTGACATGTTCTCTGAGAACCTTATCGGCCAACATGTCAACACCTATGAAGGATTTAAGTCGTATGTGACTAATGCCAAAGCTCGTGGTTCCCTCCTCATACCATCTGATGACGATGTGAGAACAGCTATTATGAGTAAAGACCAAAAGCGCAATGCCAGTGTCTTACTCTATATGCTTGAGTCAAGAATCAATGACAATTTTGAGGACAATGATAAGTACACCAACGGCTATACTTCTTTCGTGATAGAACAAGTTATGCCCGATAAAGGAAATGAAGAATGGGTTTCCGACTCTTATACAGCTGAAGACTGTCAACGTCTAGTAAGGACTTTAGGAAATTTCATTTTGCTTCGCGACAAATTGAAAGCTGCGGACAAGAAAGGCAATTGGACTAAGAAAAAGGCTGCTATGTCGACAAAGGTTGACGACATCAAGACCAGTGCTGTTGCTGCACGTGACCTCGCTTCATGGAATGAAAAAATCATAGAGGAACGTAACAAGTGGTTTGCAGATTTGGCAATCAATGCTTGGCCTATATAGAATCTAACAGGGGGGGGCACAATACCATCCACCTTACCACACAAGTAATTACTTAAATTGTACTAACATGAAAAAGTTGAGAAGTATTTTACTCTGCATTGTCGGAGTCATTTCAATTGGCTTGGCCATCAAGAGTTATTCCACCAAAGAATCAAGGTATGAATACAATAGTGCTTATGGTGGAGATGCTTTTACAGGCATTCAGAACGCAGCGGCCAGAACTTCAAAGAATGTATCAGAATTGAAAGAAAGTGTGGATTTCGGATTCGGTTCTGTACTATTGATAACAGGGTTAAGTCTCCTTGTATTTGGCGTAACATCTTTTGGCTCAGAAAAATGTGTCCAAACAGTTTCTGCTTAACCAGTAGCAAAGGAGGTCGATTCTGCACCAGAAATTCCTGTAGAATAAAAGTCGCAAAAATGTTGAATATTTAAGCATAAACGAAATATGGAAAAAATCAGAAATGGATTTATGGCTCTTTTGGCAATCGCTATTGCAAGTGCCTATGTTTCTTGTTCAAATGGAGATTCAGATGAAAATGAGAGCAAAAAATTAGAAAATACAAGTTGGTCATCTGTGGAGACTCTTTCGCATAACTCGCTGTCTGTTGCAACTGATAAAAAAGAATCCAATACGGTCATTATCTCAAAAATGGAGAGTATGTCAGGACTGAAATACACCGAAGAGACATCAACAGAGACGACTGATGCTTCTTGGAACTTGTGCAAAAGAGCAGACCACGAGTGCGACTCAACAATGAGTCTGACTTTCACACCAAGTAAGTGCAACATCAAGGTCTCCGTCACAAAAACACACATTAAGGCCAAACTCACAAAGACTTCTAAGTTGTATAAGTTTGAAGAGGGTTCTTATATCGTTAAAGTTGGTCCAAGTAACTATGAGGGTATCAATGTATATAGCTATGGAGTCTATAGAGCCGATGGTACACTTTACATTCCTTTAGACGGCAACGGGTGCATCGCTATTGAAACAGAATATAAATATTCAGACAAAAAGACGGATACAGAGAATATAGATGAATTCACTATTTCTGCAGATTACAAGATAGCTAATAATCAGGTGACTCTAACATATACAAGCAATGGACAATACAAGAGTTGTTTAGGAACTCTTACAAACGATGGACAAAACATCCTTTTTGCGAGCAATCCTATTGTTTCTACAATTAAGACATTCAAAAAGTAATACGACCAGTCTTTTTTTTATGGAAAATCGCAGTGCTATATAAGTAACTGAAACTCAAATAGTTCTTATTTTCATAGTAAGTCACGATGAAATACCGCCCGACTTTAAGCGACAAGCCTAAGGCCGGGCGGATCGCTTTATTTCTCGAATGCCAAAGCAAACATAATCGAGAGGGGAATGAAAGTGTAGGCGTAACAGGGTAACCATCCGAAACAAGCCGACGTGTGTATAAAGTAGATGTCGGGGATTGCTCCCCTAGCACCTCTCATTGCACCGTACGTACGGGTCTCGTATACGGCGCTACATATCTTATTAGTTTCAAATAAGAAGTGCAAAAAAATCACCTATCCCTCCTGACTTCGTCACTTTTTTTAATAAGCGCTCGTAACTATTTGATAATCAAATGTGATTATTTTCATTCGGGTGACGCGCTGAGAAACGAATAAATATGCTTGTACGGCAACACATTCCCAAAGGTGCAGATTTTGATAACTTTGACGATAAAATAATGGAAATACAGAAGAAAATAAATGCTATACCTAGAGCAAAATGGAATTTTCAAACACCATTACAAGTCTTTTGTAAACTTATTCGTTAAATTTGCACTTGATACTTGACTCTGCCCTTACTTGTTTAATCTTCGATTCAGATATCCACATTTGCAAAATTTGACAAAAAAAACTAATTTTGCAGTTTGTAAGGAAGTTAATAAATTAGGAGTTACAATGAACGAGGATGGTCAGAAGATTCTATTGCCTGAGCCAACATTGCGCAGGCTTCCGTGGTACTTGGCATACGTCAATATGCTTCGCACCCAGAAGATAGAATATGTTTCGTCGACACAGATTTCACGCAAAATCAATGTCGACGCGTCGCAGATTGCCAAAGACTTGTCGTTTCTCAACATCAAGGGAAAAACACGCATCGGCTATCAGGTTGAGACGCTCGCCACCGAATTGTCAAATTTCCTCGGATTCCACAACGACCACACCGCTTTCATGATCGGCGCAGGAAGCCTCGGCTCCGCACTGATTCAAGACTCCGGACTGATGCAGTTCGGACTGCACATCGTGGCAGGCTTCGATGTTGACGAGAAAGTTGTGGGCACAGAAATCTGCGGCATTCCCATCTACCACATCTCCGAACTTCCGGAACGCGAGAAGCAATACAAGGCTGAAATCGGCATCCTTGCCGTACCGGTGGAACACGCCCAGGAGTCGGCCGACCTGCTTGTGGCAAACGGACTGCGCGCCATCTGGAATTTCACGCCGTTCCGCATCAAGGTGGCTGACAATGTGGTTATCCAAAACACTTCCATCTATGCCCACCTGGCAGTAATGTACAACAGAATCAACGGGAACAAATGAAAATCATAAAATTCCGAAACACCGACAATCCTGAAAAACTGGAAATCGACGTAATCCCCGACTCTGCAATCCAAAAGAGCGGCAAACCGTTTTTTGTGCCCGACTTCGCAAGCCGCTTCCAATTCAGCGCAGCCGCCGCGGTACACGTGTGCCGCCTCGGAAAAAACATCGCGCAACGGTTTGCAAACAGATACTACGAGGAGGCTGGGCTATGCCTTGTGTTTGAGGCAAAAGACTTGCTCGACACCCTCAACGCCAACGGCAAACCGAGAGCGTTGGCAACGTCGTTTGACGCATCGCATATCGTTGGCGAGATGACTCCTACCGACATCGCAATGCTCGGCAAGAACACCGCAACACTGGAAATCAACGGGGAAGATACAGAAAAATTCACGTTGCCGTCAGCTGCCGACTTCGACAAATGCATCGCGACGGCAAGCCGGTATTTCACTCTGAAAATCGGCGACTTGATACTAATTGAAAACGGCGAATGGCACAATGCGGAAATCAACAGCCGTGTAACAGCTCGTTTGGGCGACTTTGAATCAATAAACATAAAGATAAAATAACCAAGGAGATATGACTAAATACATCATCGCTGTGGCTGTTGGCGCGGTTCTCGCCTCTTTCAGCAGCCAGGCTGCGACAAAATTCAAGGACTCTTCCGTCCTTTCATCAGGGAAATGGGTTAAAATCAAAGTCGGCGAAACCGGCGTCTATGAAATCACCGGCGAACAGTTGAAGCAATTCGGATTCTCCGACCCAAAAAAAGTGAAGATTTTCGGCACTGGTGGCATCCAGACCACCGACAATTACAACAAAGACTATACCGACGACCTTGAGCAGGTGCCGGCAATGCGCACCGGCGACAAATTATACTTCTATGCCAACGGCTTGACGTACGAGGAAATAAGGAGCATTGACTACACCACCAACTTCGACATATACCGCTCAATCTCAAAAAACGCCTACTCTCCCGCTTCTTACTACTTCCTTACAGACAGCGAGGATTTTGACGCACGCGATATTGAAACCGTCGACACCAACGAAAGCAATCTTGCCTCCGTCAAGGAATGGCGCTCGAACGGCGTGGTGTCGATTTGGCACAAGAAAGACATCGTAAACCCTACCCGCTCAGGCAAACTTTTCCTCGGCGAGGATTTCTCAAGCACTAAAGAGTTTGAAATTACGATGTCTACGCCAGGCATCATCAGCGGAACAAATGTGGTTGTAAACATGTCGGCAGGCGTAAAAACCGCCGACTCGCAAACTGTGACACTGTCGGTCGACGGCATGGTTTTAGACACAAAAAATGTGTCAAAATCAGCCGATGCCGCAATCTATAAACTGATCACTTCTTTCGGGTCCACCCCAGTGACAGAGGCGATGGCGCAGGCTGAGTCGGTGACAGCGAAAGTGAGCACGTCTGTGTCGCTGCCGATTGCGAAGATGAACTATATTTCCGTCTCCTACAAGTCGCCGCTTGCCCTTCCTGCCGACTCCTCACAAATGCGCTGGCTCGTGAAGACAACCAAAGAGTCAGGACTCGTAATCGGCAACACCACTCCTACAACACACGCCTGGCTTGTGTTTACGCCAAACAATTCTCCTTACAAAATCTACAACACAAAACAATACACCATCACAACAAGTGAGGGGACAAGCTGCATTGTCCCGAATCTTGGCACAACGGCTTATGCGGAATACGTGATTTTCGACACCGGAAAGCAGCAGAAGCAAGTGTCTTTTGCAGGCAACGTAGCCAACCAGAACCTGCATTCACTCGCCACGCCCGACATGCTCGTCATCACCACTCCCAAACTGAAAGCCCAAGCCGACCGCATTGCCGACTTCCACCGCCAGCACGACGGCATGGACGTAGAGGTAGTGCTGCAGGACGACATTTTCAACGAGTTCGGCAACGGCATGCGCGATGTTTTCGCATACCGTCAGCTGTGCAAGATGCTCTATTCACGCAACCCGTTGAAATTCCGCTATCTGCTGCTGTTCGGCAGCGGCAACTACGACAACCGCGGAATTTTCGGCGGCGACATCGAGGAAACACTGCTCACTTATCAGACCGACAACAGCTACCACAGCGTGTCCTCCTACTGCTCCGACGACTATTTCGGCGTGATGAACGACGAGGCTGTCAATGTGGAAGGCACAAACGCTCTGCTCAACATCTCGATTGGACGCATCCCGTTTGTCTCTGCAGCCGAAGCAAAAACATACGTAGACAAACTGCTTGCCTACATGTCGCACAAACCCGGCAAGACCGACACGTGGAAGAGCAACATGCTCATGATTGGCGAATATGGCGACCAATACATCCACACGACACAGACTGAATCGTTTATCGACAACTTCAACTATGAGATAACCCCGAAGACATCAGACACTCCGGAAATCAGAACGAGAAACGACAATGCCGTAAATTTCAACAAGATTTATCTTGAGCCTTACGACAACGTGGACAATCTGCAGGCCACACGCGAGAAACTGGTCGAAGATTTCAATGTAGGACAGAATTTCATCCTCTTCGTGGGGCACTCCAACATTTCATCGCTCACCAAACCGACCGTGCTGATGAACCTGCAGCAAGCAATCGATACGAAATATGACGTGCCGCCAGTGATGTATTTCTCTTCATGCGACGTGGGCAGATACGACGGCGGACAGACTTCATTCATCGACAAACTGCTGCTCAACCCCGACGGCGGCATTATCGCTGCCGTGGCCGCGACACGCGAGGCATACACATCGTTGAACGGACGCCTGACCGACTCGTTTGCCAAGTATCTCGGCATCAGCGAATCCGACAGCCGATTCTATGCTAAATACGAAAAAACCTGGGGACGCGTGTTGATGTTTGCGAAAAACTTCTCAACCGACCGTTCACGCAACCGTCTGAAATACCACCTGCTCGGCGACCCGGCAATGCTCGTCGACATCCCATGTGACCGCACCGAGGTGACCGAAGTCAACGGTGTCGCCGCCTCGAAGGGCATCGCCATAGGTGCTATGACTCCAATAACCATAAAAGGCCGTGTCAGAAACGACGCAGGAGAAGTCGATACCGATTTCAACGGCTATGCGAAGATTTCGCTCTACGACTCCGAAAAATACTATATGACACAAGGTGACGAGACGCTGACCGAGCGCGGAGCCGAACTTGCCGTGACAAGCGCCGACGTGACAGCCGGCGAGTTTACGGCCACAATCATCGCGCCAAACTGCATCACGACCGACGACAAAGAGAAACCGCTGCAAGTGACCGCTGTCAGCAACGACGGCACCGTGGTGTCGGGATTCTACAACGGACTGACATTCGACCGCTCGCTCTCCGCCGTTTCCGACGACACGACAGCGCCAACCATCAACGCCTTCTACATCAACGACAAATCAACGTTCAAGGACGGCATGGAGGTGGAATCGTCGCTGCGCCTCAAAGCGGAAGTGACCGATGATGTTGCCCTCAACCTGTCGCATGAGCAGATTGCCACTACTGCCTACATTTCTATCGACGGCGGAGAGCATGTTTATCCTGTGTGCTCCTACCAGCTCGACGGAGCCGACAATTGCATAATCGACCAAGGCATCTACAACCTGAAATCAGGCCGACACACGGCAGAACTTTTTGTTGCCGACATGTCGGGCAACGTTGCCACACGCACAATAGCCTTCTACGTTGCCGTCAGCGACAACGCCACACTCACCGTCGATACGACAGCCCTGATACACTCCGTGACATTCGACGTTGAGAACGCCGACAACTACACCGACGCGCAACTCGTTGTCAGCGACAACAGCGGCAACGTGGTGCTGCGCACCGACGTAGGCTCATTCCCATACACATGGGACGGCAGCGACAACAACGGCAACCGCCTTGCCGAAGGCAACTACAACGCAACGGCAATCATCGACGGCAAAAGCCTCCGCCAGAAAAAAATCGTAGTCGTAAAGCAATAAATGCCACTATTTTCAGTTTTGATAAATAGAACTACATTTATAGAAAACGAATGAAAATTAGACGGTATATAATCATTGTCCTGGCATCGCTCATCGCTTTGCCCGCTCTCGCCGACAGCAACGGCAAGAACCAATTCAACCCAGTGCAAACCGGTGTGACATCGCTCGGAATCGCCCCCGACGCCCGCGGCGCAGCCATGGGCGACCTCGGTGTGGCAACCGAACCCGACGCCTATTCGCAATATTGGAACCCGTCGAAATACGCCTTCGCCTACAGCTCGGCGGCAGTCAGTCTCTCCTACACCCCATGGTTGAGAAAACTGGTCAACGACATATTCCTTGCCAACCTTTCCGGATATTGGAAAATGGGAGGAGGCGACAACCAGGCTGTCAGCGCATCGTTGCGCTACTTCTCGCTCGGCGAGATTCAGATGACCGACGGTGCTGGAACTGTTGTCAACTCCGTCAACCCATACGAAATGGCTTTCGACCTCGGCTATTCCCGCAAACTGTCGGAAAGCTTCTCCATGGGTGTGGCTCTGCGCTACATCTATTCTGACCTCGCTTTCTCCGACGCATATTCTGCCGAACAGCAGAAAGGAGCGTCGGCATTCGCCGCCGACATCTCGGGCTTCCTGACCACATATCCTGTGGTGGGACGCAACGAATGCCAATGGTCATGGGGTTTCAACATCTCCAACATCGGTTCAAAGGTGTCGTACAACGACGGCAATGACCCTGCATTCCTGCCTACAAACTTCCGCCTCGGAACAACATTCACCTTCCCGGTGGCTCAATACAACAACATAGCGCTCTCGCTCGACGCCAACAAGCTGCTTGTGCCCACACGTCCACGCCAGTCAGACTTCACCGACGCCGAAGGCAACTATGACCAGGAGGCTTATGAGTCGAAACTTGAGGACTGGCGCAACACGTCGTCGATTTCAGGCATCTTCAAGTCGTTCAGCGACGCTCCGGGCGGATTCAAGGAAGAGCTGAAGGAAATCACGCTCTCCGTCGGTGCCGAGTACAACTACAACCAGCAGTTCTTCGTGCGTACCGGATACTTCTATGAGAACGCCATGAAGGGCAACCGCCAGTACTTCTCATTTGGTGCCGGATTCTCGCTCAACGTGGTGCAGCTCGACGCAGCATACATGATTGCAACGGCTCAAAACAGTCCTCTCGACCAAACGCTCCGTTTCTCGTTGACGTTTGACATGGACGGACTCAAACACCTGTTAGGCAAAAAATAAAACGATATGGCTTTACCCTTCCGCACCGGCTTCGGATTTGACGTGCACCGCCTTGTCGAAGGTCGCGACCTTTGGATTGGCGGCGTGAAAATCGAGCACTCACTCGGGCTGCTCGGCCACAGCGACGCCGACGTGGCAATCCACGCGCTCTGCGATGCAATGCTCGGAGCTGCGGCGCTGCGCGACATCGGTTTCCACTTCCCCGACTCCGACCCTGCCTACAAAGGCATCGACAGCAAGAAGCTGCTCAGATGCGTGGCCGACTTGTTGCGGGAAAAAGGCTACACCTTTGGAAACGCCGACATCACCATCTGCGCCGAGGCGCCGAAGATGAATCCCCACATCCCCGCCATGCAGAAGGCTATGGCTGAATGCATTGGCTGCGATCCAGATGACATCTCGGTAAAAGCCACCACCACCGAGCGGCTTGGCTTCACCGGACGTCAGGAAGGCATCTCCGCATATGCCACCGTGCTAATCGCTCGTAATTGACAAGAAACTCTCTAAAACCTTTGATTATGAATACACAACAATTTCCACAACTTTCTATCGGAGAGGCACTGAAAGCCGCATGCAACAAAATCTTTCAGTTTAACGGCCGCTCGCGCCGTTCGGAATTCTGGTGGACCGCGCTTGTCGTTATCATCATCTGCGCAATCACTCACGACACGATATCCTGGCTGATGAATCTTCTGATGATTCCAATCACATTCCGCCGCCTGCACGACACCGGACGCAGCGGATGGTGGTGGGGAGCAGGAATAATCGCCACGTATGGGTTCGGCACAATATTCGTCATCGACTTAGGAATCAGCTCATTAATCAATTTTCCTCTGGCAGCGATATCAGCGTTTCTCGGCAAATTCGTATTGTTTGCCATCGCATATATCGCCTACCACATAGTCATGATTGTGTTCCTCTGCCAAGACAGCGAACCGTTTGAAAACCGCTACGGTGAGTCACCGAAATATGTCGTAGACCCCGACTCCGACGGAATTGACACCCCTGATGCCAAAATTGATTAATCCGTAATTTCCCACTTATTTCATATCGAATATTCCCAAAATTATGTAAATTTGCAGTTGTACTGCAAATTTACATAATCAAAACACATAACAAGGCAAAAGAATAAAATTCTGTAAACGGACTTAATTATGACCGTTTACAGAATTTTTCGCTACCAGCACCATCGTTTCAAGAACAATTTTCCAAGTTTCAAAAAACTCTTGGAGGATTCATCTTTACGCCATAACTTTGCGGTGTGAGAATAGAAAATCAGTCAGCAACCAATCTTAAAAGCATATATATGGCAACAAAGAAATATCACTTCGAGACGCTCCAACTCCACGTTGGTCAAGAGCAACCGGATCCGACAACAGACGCACGCGCCGTGCCAATCTACCAAACCACGTCGTACGTGTTCAGAAATTCGCAACACGCAGCCGACCGATTCGGCCTGCGCGACGCCGGCAACATCTACGGACGTCTGACCAATCCGACACAAGGAGTGTTTGAAGACCGCGTTGCCGCTCTGGAAGGCGGAGTGGCGGGACTGGCAGTAGCCTCTGGCGCAGCCGCCGTCACCTACGCTCTCCAAAACATCCTTTCGCAGGGCGACCACATTGTTGCCGCCGACAACCTTTACGGCGGATCGTTCAACCTGATTACCCACACACTTGCCACTCAGGGCATCACCAACACCATTGTCAACGTCAACAACCTCGAAGCACTTGAGGCTGCCATCCAGCCCAACACCAAGGTTGTCTATGCGGAGACATTCGGCAATCCCAACTCCGACGTCACCGATATCGAAGCCATCGCGGAAGTGGCACACCGCCACAACATTCCGCTAATTGTCGACAACACATTCGGCACCCCATATCTCATCCGCCCAATCGAACACGGTGCCGACATTGTGGTGCATTCCGCCACTAAGTTTATCGGAGGCCACGGCACGAGTCTCGGAGGTGTGATCGTAGACGGCGGCACTTTCGACTGGAAAGCCAATGCCGACAAGTTCCCAACACTCGCCAAGCCCGACCCAAGTTACCACGGCGCAATCTTCGCCGACGTAGCGGGCAAGGCTGCTTTCGTGACACGCATCCGCGCCGTCATCCTGCGCGACACCGGTGCCGCAATCTCCCCGTTCAACGCATTCATCCTGCTGCAGGGTTTGGAAACGCTGTCGCTGCGCGTAGAACGTCACGTAGAAAACGCCCTCAAGGTTGTCGACTATCTGAGCAAGCATCCTAAGGTGGCCAAGGTCAATCATCCGTCGCTGCCCGGCCATCCCGACCACGCCCTCTACCAGAAATATTTCCCCAACGGCGGCGGAAGCATTTTCACCATCGAGATAAAAGGCGGAGAGAAGGAGGCATGGAAATTTATCGACTCTCTCGAGATTTTCTCGCTGCTCGCAAACGTAGCCGACGTGAAAAGCCTCGTAATCCACCCCTACACCACTACCCACTCGCAGATGACACCAGAAGAGCTTGCGCAACAGCACATAACGCCGTCGACAGTGCGCCTGTCAATAGGCATCGAACATATCGACGACATTATCGACGACCTTGCCCAAGCACTTGATAAGATATAGGATCCTCATAGTCCAACTTAATGATTTTTGAATAAGATTTGTGTGAGAAAACCGGGAATCATCCCGGTTTTTTCATTGCTGAAAATTTATTCCAAATTTGAAAAATGTTATAAAAATAACACTTTTGGTTACATTTTCCCATTTATAATAGCAATCGCATGGAAAAAGTTTGTATTTTTGTAGCAATTTGAGAATCTACAAAAACAACAGTATATGAAAGCAACAGAAGTAATCGACGATTTGCGTCGTCGTTTTCCTAACGAACCGGAATACTTGCAGGCGGTTGAAGAAGTGGTTACATCAATTGAGGATGTCTACAACGAGCATCCCGAATTTGAACGCTACAATCTGATTGAGCGGCTTTGTCTGCCCGACCGCATCATCTCGTTCCGCGTGTCGTGGGTAGACGACAAAGGACAAGTGCACAACAATATGGGCTACCGCATCCAGCACAACAATGCCATAGGACCGTATAAAGGTGGAATCCGATTCCACGCGTCGGTAAACCAGTCGATTCTGAAATTTCTTGCTTTCGAGCAGACATTCAAGAATTCTCTCACCACGCTGCCTATGGGCGGAGGCAAAGGCGGATCGGACTTCAGCCCAAAAGGTAAGTCAGACATGGAGGTGATGCGCTTCTGTCAGGCATTTGTGGCTGAACTGTGGCGCAACCTTGGCCCCGACCGCGACGTGCCTGCCGGCGACATCGGCGTTGGCGGACGCGAAGTGGGTTACATGTATGGCATGTACAAGAAGATGGCGCGCGAGAACACCGGCACGTTTACCGGCAAAGGCCTTGAATTCGGAGGCTCGCTGATACGCCCTGAAGCCACCGGCTACGGCAATGTCTACTTTCTTCTCAATATGCTCGCCACTCGCGGCATCGACATCAAGGGCAAGAAGGTTGCCATCTCCGGCTCCGGCAACGTGGCTACCTACACGGCAAAGAAGCTGCTTGAACTCGGCGCCAAAGTTGTAACAATGAGCGACTCCGACGGCACAATCTACGTGCCTGAAGGATTGAGCCAGGAACAACTCGACTTTATCTTCGAACTTAAGAACATCTACCGCGGACGCATACGCGAGTTTGCGGAGAAATATGGCTGCGAATATTTTGAGGGCGGACGCCCATGGGGCGTGAAGTGCGACATCGCAATGCCGTCTGCCACACAGAACGAGCTTGACGGCGACGACGCGCGCACGTTGCTTGCCAACGGATGCTTCGCTGTGTCGGAGGGTGCCAACATGCCTTCCACGCCGGAAGCTGTGCATGAGTTTGTCAACGCAAAAATCCTCTATGCGCCAGGAAAGGCGGCGAATGCTGGTGGAGTGTCGGTCAGCGGACTTGAGATGGCACAAAACTCACAGAAACTGACGTGGACCGCAGAGGAAGTCGATGCCAAGCTGCGCGGCATCATGGCTGAAATCCACACCCAATGCCAGAAATACGCCAAGGAAGCCGACGGCTACACAAACTATGTGAAGGGAGCCAATGTGGCTGGCTTCATGAAAGTGGCGCGGGCAATGATGGCACAGGGCATCCTGTAGAAACCCTGCCACATAAAAATCCAGCCGCCCTGCAATCGCGATTGCAGGGCGGCTGATGCTATATTCAAGTCTGCTTACTTGTTTTTGAAAAAGTCTACAATTCTGCGGCATGCCTTGCCGTCGCCGTAAGGGTTGACAGCCTTCGACATCTTATCATAAGCAGCCTTGTCGTCAAGCAGCTTGCTCACCTCGTCCATAATCTTGTGATAGTCGGTGCCCACAAGATGCACTGTTCCCGAAGCCAGCGCCTCCGGACGTTCTGTCGTGTCGCGCATCACGAGCACAGGCTTGCCCAGACCGGGAGCTTCTTCCTGGATGCCGCCCGAGTCGGTGAGCACAATCGTTGATTTGCTCATCAGATACACGAACTCAAGATACTGAAGCGGCTCGATGAAGAACATATTGCCCAAACCTTTCAAATCTTCGCCGAAAACTTCATGAATTGGCTTGCGCACATTCGGATTCAAGTGCATCGGATAAACGAAGTCAACGTCGGCATACTTGTCCTTGAGGTCGCGGATGGCCGTACACATATTGATGAATCCATCGCCGAAATTCTCACGGCGGTGGCCTGTGATAAGCACCAGTTTTCTGCCGTTGTCAAGACGGCTTATGTCGTAGCCTGCCTTTGCGAGCACTTCTTTCTGCTCTGCGGCAAGAACCTCGTCGTGCGTCAGTTTGTCAACAACCATGTGGAGCGCGTCGATAACGGTGTTGCCCGTAACGACAATCTCTCCTTGCACTTTTTCCTCCTTGAGGTTGCTTTCCGAAAGAGGGGTCGGAGCGAAGTTGAACGACGAGATGCGGCCCGTCAGCTGACGGTTCATCTCTTCAGGCCACGGCGAATAGATGTTGTGGGTGCGCAATCCCGCTTCCACGTGCCCGACAGGAATCTGTTGATAGAACGCAGCGAGAGCAGCCGCAGTCGACGTTGTTGTGTCGCCATGCACAAGCACCACATCTGGCTGCGCTTCCTTCAGCACGTCGCGCATACCCAGAATCACCCGGGCAGTGACATCATATAAATCCTGTCCCTGCTTCATTATATTGAGGTCATAGTCAGGCTTTACGTCAAAAATAGTAAGCACTTGGTCGAGTATTTCCCTGTGCTGACCGGTCACACAGACAATTGTCTTGAAATTTTCAGCGTCCTTCTGGAATTCCTTCACCAGCGGACACATCTTGATAGCTTCTGGACGTGTGCCAAAAACCAGCATTACTTTCTTCATAAGATATCGTTTTTCAATGTTTGTATACAAGCATCACAAAGGTTTGCGATCCCTTTCTATTGCAATATTAATAATTTATTTTGAAATGAGCAAATGCCACTATCTGTCGCATTCGGTTTTCAGGTAGTGATGGGCGGCGTGACATTGATGGAGTGCGTGGTCGACAATCCAGTGACGGTTTGCCATTTCTGAGATTACGGTCATCTCATGCGACACAAGCACCACCGTGCTACGCTTCGCCAAATCGGCGACAATACCATAAATCTGCTCCACAAATGCGTGGTCAACATACGACAGTGGCTCGTCGAGCACCACTATGTCGGGATTGGAGATGACTGCCCTTCCGAGCAACGTGCGCTGCAACTGACCGCCCGACAACGTGCCTATCACCTGACGGCGGAATCCGTCGACGCCCATCTTCTTCATTGTCGCCTCAATCTTTTCACTGGCGGCGTCGGAAAATTTTCCGCGCCAGTTCCGGCGTTCTCCGAGCAGTCCCGAAGCCACAACCTCCTCCACCGTTATCGGAAAGCGGTTGTCGATGTTGCTTTTCTGCGGCAGGTATCCGAAACGCAGGCTGTCAACTTCCTCATCGCCGTTGAAATAGCGCACACGTCCTTTCGTGGGCGTCAGCAAATGGAGCATCGTTTTCAGCAACGTGCTTTTCCCGCCACCGTTCGGACCTGTTATCGCCACAAAATCGCCGGCATTGATTTCTGCGCTCACATTGTCAAGAGCGCGGAAATTGCCGAAATCCACCGTAATGTTTTCTACCGAAATTATCTTATTCTGATGTGATTCCATCTGCAATCCTCCTCATCTCCTTTTTCCAATCGTAACTCAGCGGATTTATCTCCACGCGGCGCAGTCCGATGCCGGCACACACCGTCTCCGCCTGCCGGCTGCCGGCTCCCGTCTGCATAAAAAACACACGGGCATTCTTTTTCCGTGCCTCTTTCATTTTTTCTGCCACAAATCCCGCAGGAGCTTCCTTGCCCTCATATTCAATGCCGATTTGCTCCAGACCATAGTCGCGTGCAAAATACGACAACGCCGGATGCCACACCACAAATGCCTGCCCGCGCACCGGAGCCAGCACTTGCCGCAACGAGTCGGCAAACGCAGCCAGCTCGGCATCAAGTTTTCTGTAGTTCGCCTGATAATAATCCTTTCCGTTGCTGTCTATTTTCACAAGAGCGTCGGTCATATTTTTTGCCACGATGCGCATATTCTCCACCGACATCCACACATGGGGGTCGGCCTCCATCTCGCCGTGATGGCTGTGTCCGTTAATTACAGAAATGCCCTTCGACGAGTCGACAACGTTTTTTGCCTTGCCGACAGCCAACCGCTCGAAGCCCAAATTTCCTATGACAAAATATGCCCGGCAGTTTTCCAAATCCATCATCTGCGACATGTCGGGATCGTAACTCTCCGCCGAGGTCGCTTTCTCAATCATACTGCCCACAGTCCACTTGTCGCCGGCTATGCGTTCAAGCACATATTTTTGCGGCGGAATGCTGACCATCAGCGTCGGCTTGCCTCCGACCTTGCCTCCGCATGCCGCCATCATGACGGCAGCGAAGCATATAAGCATCATTCGTATAAGTTTCATCTTCTACTTCACTCCATAGACATCGCGATGTATACGCTTCACATATTTGTCGCCGGCAGAAAGCGAAATCCCGCCATAAGTCATCAGCTTCAGCTCTATCGCATGGCGGTCAGGGCTGTAGGGCGGCTGCACATACTCAACGTCGTTCCACAAGCGAAGCCCATTGCGCTCATAAAACCCTATGCGGCGGCATGCCATCTCATCTGTCGGCGGCTCAACCTCAATCACCAGCGGACGGCTGTCGGACGCAAGAAACCAGCGCAATGCGTTTCCGCCGATTCCGCCGCAACGCATTTCCGGACTGATGGCAAAATGCTCACCATAGCGGAAATCATCCCACTCCCAACTTGTCAGAAACCCGATAAATTCGTCATTATCTCCGACAAACACATTGATGTGAAACTTCTTTTCCGTGTCGGCAAGCCGGGAAAATTCCGCCACTTCCCGTCTTTCATCTGCAGGGAATGCCGCCTCATAAAGGCCAACGACATCTCCGAAATATTTATTTTCTGAAGAAATCTTCAAAATTTTCATAGAATTTCATTTTTTTGAAGTATATTTGCTAACAAATGCACAACAATGCACTTTTATTTGTCAAATGCAAAGATAATGCATTGCAGCTGATAAAAAAAACGAAAATAAAAATCATACACATATGGCTAATTCACAATTAGATTCTTTGGATTATAAAATCCTTCAAATGCTTTCGGTCAACGCGCGCAAACCTTATCTCGAGATTGCACGCGAATGCAACGTGTCGGGCGCGGCCATCCACCAGCGCATACAGAAACTTATCAACACGGGCGTGCTTATTGGCTCGGAGTCGTTGGTCAACCCTTCTGCGGTCGGTTATGAAACCTGCGCGTATGTGGGATTTTTCCTTAAAGACCCTTCGCATTTCGACCAGGTCGCAGCTCGATTGAAAGAGATTCCAGAAGTCGTGGAATGCCACTTCACAACAGGTCAATACGACATGTTCATAAAGTTGTATGCCAAGAACAACCACCATCTGCTCGAAATCATCCACGACAAGTTGCAGAACCTCGGATTGGCGCGCACTGAGTCAATCATCTCGTTCAAGGAGGTGTTCAAACGCCAGATTCCTATCATCGAGGAAGACAACGATTAATATCGATTTCATTCACTCATTGCTATGACCACATACGAGCAACTGCTTGCCGACTGTATCCGCTGGGCGAAAGAAGCCGGCAGGATTCAATTGGAATTGTTCAGAAGCGACCGCCTCGACATCGAGGCTAAATTCAACGACAGCGACGTGGTGACAAATGCCGACAAAGCATCGGAAAAAGCCATCATTTCGGAAATACGCCGCGCCTATCCCGAACACTCCGTGCTTTCGGAAGAGGCTGGATGCGACAAGCGCATGAACGATTGGCTATGGGTGATTGACCCTCTTGACGGCACTACAAACTACAGCAGCGGCCTGCCTAATTTCTGCGTGTCGATAGGCGTGCAGCATAAAGGACAGACCGTTGTCGGTGTTGTCTATGCGCCATATCTTGGCGAAATTTTCACCGCCGTGCGCGGAAAAGGGGTTTTCCTCAACAACCGCCCAATCCGTTGCAGCACGAAGACCGACATTCACAAAGCGGTGGTGTCGACCGGATTTCCTGTCGACAAGGACCGCACAACCGACTGCAATGTCGACAACTTGGTGCGTGTGCTGCCCTACGTCAGAGGCATGCGCCGTCTTGGCGCCGCTGCAATCGACATCTGCTATGTCGCCGCCGGACTGCTCGACGGCTATTGGGAGATGAACCTGCACGAATGGGACGTGTGCGCTGCACTGCTCATTGCGGAAGAGGCTGGCGCCGTCCATAAGTTTTTCCGCACAGACCGCAACGTGTCGGTCGTGGTGGCTGCCCCCGGCATCATGCCGTCGCTCGAGCCCCTGATTTCAGAAAAGCCGTTTGACGGCGATTTCAAAACATTCCAAATGTAATATGACAAAGATAAAATCCTGTGCCTCCGTATTGGTTGGAACGGCATTGGCGGCAACCGTGACTTGCTGCGCCAACAAGCCCGTAACGCTTCCGCTCGTAAACGAGGAGCGTCCCGTTGTCGCTCTGCAACCTGCAAGCGCCATGCCTCATGTGATTATCTATAAAACCACACGCGACTATTCCCAAAACGTGCCGGTGATAATGGACGCGTCGCGCCAACGCATCGTGTCATACCCCGACCCAGCCGACCTGCGCGGCAACTGCCGTCCGCAAGCGCTTGACAACGGCTTTTTGCTCGACAACCGCGGCATCGGTGAGAATGTGGCATTCCTGTCGTACACCTACGATGAATATGCAGCTCTCAAATCGGCTCCGACAATGCAGCAGCTGCTTGACAGCATCATCGACCGCTATCCGCTCTCGGCCATCACCGACTGCGGCAGCCGATCGGATTTCAGCGGCAATCTCGTTGACGCCGTCAATGAATATATCCGCTCGCACGGATTAAAATAACGGGAAGCACTACCTATCCAGGCGGTGCCTCTCTATCTCTATTAATGGAAAAATGCTTTTGTAAATGCTACAGTGCAAAGATAGCACTCGTAGCATTTCATTTTTATGTCATTCCGGCAACAATTCTGTTACATTCTCACGAAACATGAAACCACGGCAATCACAGCCACCGTAAACGCCCCGACCGATGTGACCACACCGGTGTTGACACTCGGCTTCAGATGCGGTCTGTCCACTCGGTCTGCCACATAGCCGGCGGCAAAAGCCATAGCCAGACCCGCCGCAGTGCCGATAATTGCTCCGACAAGCAAATCGCCTGGATAATGCACTCCAAGATAGACGCGCGAATAGGAATTAAGCATCGCCCACGCAAAAATGAAAAGGCTGGGTTTGCGGTTGGCAAACAGCAATATCAAAAATGAGGCAAGAGCGAACGAATTGGCTGCGTGACACGACGGGAAGCCGTAGGAACCGCCTCGATAGCCCCCGACAATATGCACCATCTCCGACAACGGATTCTCTGGATTGGATGGGCGCAGCCGGCACACTTCCGGACGTATCAGCGTGGCACACACTTGGTCGGCTATCGTAATCGCCAACGCAACGCACACCAGCACTGCAAGCGTCTGCCGCCACCGGTAATTGCGCACCACGGCAAACAGCACCGCTGCATACATCGGTACCCATATCCATTTGCCTGTAAACAGTTTCATGAAGGCATCAAAATATGGCGCATGCAAGCCGTTGAGTGCCAGAAACACTTGTGTGTCTATCGTATTCAGCCAGTCTATCATAATGGATTATCGTTTGTCAAGATCATCATACAGTTTCTGCAGGAATGCCTTTCCAGGCAGCAGATTGCGTCCTTTTTCAGAGCCCTCGTCAAGCATCACCTTTTCTCCGTCAAGGTTATAGACCAATTGGTTGGTGTCGGTCACCATTCCGAAAAACGACGGCTCGATGAAATATCCGAAATGCGGCGACGCCGGATTAAGCATATTCTTGCTGAATATAAATTCACTGTGGTCAATGCCAAGCTGGAAAAGCAACGTGGCCGCTATGTCGATTTGCGACGCGGGGACATCGATTTTCATCGGTGCGGCTACAGCACCGCCAACCAACACGAGCGGTATGCGGTGGCGCGCCAACGGGTCGTCAAGATGATGCGGATAGGCTCCCTGATGGTCGGGGACAAGCAGCACAACCGTGTTTTTCCACATCGGCAATTTCCGCAATTCATCCACAAACTTGCCCAGACAGTCGTCGGTGTAGGCGAATGCATTCTTCACCTTGTCGTCAAACTTATGAAATGGCACCTCGAACGGCTCATGGCTGCTCGACGTCTGCAAGATTCTGAATATCGGCCTCCGCGGATTCGGATCGGCTTTAAGGTCGGCGAGCATCCGTTCAAACACCAGATGGTCGGGCGCTCCCCACTTGCCTGTACGGTCTTTCAGCGGGAAATCCTTGTCCGATACCACCTTGTCGAATCCTGCCGACACCAGATATGCCAGCATATTGGTGAAATTGGCATCACCCCCATAATAATATTTCAAGTCGTAGCCCTCTCGCTTCATTGCCTTCGGTATCGACGGCAGATGCTCCACCTTCTCGGCAAATTTCATAATGCTCGTGCTCGGCTGTGCGGGATAGCCGCTGATTATTGACACCAGACCGCGGTCGGTGCGGAAACTGTTGCCCCAGAAATTAGTGCAAGTCACGCCCTCCCTGCTCATGGCGTCAAGATTGGGTGCCACATTCTCACCGCCGAGCGACGGCAGCAAGTGACTGCTGAAACTTTCGAGGATTATGAAAATCACATTGGGACGGTTCGTGGTAAACAGCCGCGGCACCGAGTCGGCATCAGACACAGGCTTGTCGCGCAAAGCCTCCATCAGACGTTCCGCCTCGGCATTGTCCATAAAACGATATTGCGACGCGAAGTCGGTTTGATGCGCCATTGAATGCATAAAACTGAACAACGGATTTATCGCGGCGTGGTTCAGTCGCTGGTTCTGGCTGAAATATGCGGCCGACAGGTTCATTGTCGACGTCGTAAAACCGCCTCGGATTGGGATGAATAGCACTCCCGTGAGGACTATAGCCACCGCCGTGGTGACTATCCGGGAACGCAATGTGGGCAGAAGCGGAACGTCTGCCGTCAAGATTTTCTGTAAAACCCAATACACCCCTGCGCCATAGGCCGTGGCGGCAAGCAATCCCATAACCACAAACCAACCGCTGACACTCGCCACGGCATCGGCGGGCGACGTGAAGAAATAAAACACCGGCGTGGCGTCGAGACGGAAGCCCCAATAGCCATAAAGACACAAGTCGACCACAAACGACAGCGACACAACTGCAGCTGCCACCGCCGAATAAATGCAGGCGGCGTATCGCATTGCCCTGCCTGCCGTCCACACCGACGCCGCAGCAAGCAGTCCCGGCACAATGGCAAGGTAGCCTGCCATAGCCATGTCCATACGCAAGCCATGCCAAGTGGCGGCGCAAACGCCTCCAAGTCCGACTCCGCGAAACAAAGAGTGGTAGCAAGCGATAAACACTGGATGCTGCAAGGCAAAGATTGCCACAAGCACCACATAAATGAGCAATAATTTGTATATGCGTTGTTTCATTGTTCCAAACATCTTGATAATTGGTGCAAAAGTACAAAAAAATATACTAACCATCCAAGTCCTCGCAACAAACCGTATGCCCAGACATAAAAAAAGTGTGCCGATGTCGGTCGGCACACCATATTGTCAGAAATACAGTCTGTGGTTTTTACTTCTTGAAGAAGCGTTTGTACAAGCCCTCGAAGCCTTGTCCATGACGAGCCTCATCCTTTGCCATTTCATGAACAGTGTCATGGATAGCATCGAGGTTCAACTCTTTCGCACGCTTTGCAATGCGCATCTTGTCGGCATTGGCGCCCGATTCTGCAGCCATTCGTTTCTCAAGGTTGGTCTTTGTGTCCCAAACCATGTCACCAAGCAGTTCGGCAAACTTCGCTGCGTGCTCAGCTTCTTCCCAAGCATAACGCTTGAACGCTTCTGCAACTTCAGGATATCCCTCGCGGTCTGCCTGACGCGACATTGCGAGATACATTCCCACTTCTGTGCATTCGCCGTTGAAATGAGCGTTGAGGTCCTTGATCATCTCTTCGTCGCAGCCTTTAGCCACGCCAATCACGTGCTCTGTAACGAAATTCAAGCCTTCGTCTTCTTTCAATTCTTTGAATTTGCTTGCTGGGACACCGCACTGTGGGCATTTTTCTGGAGCTGTCTCACCTTCGTGTACGTAACCGCATACTGTGCATATAAATTTCTTTGCCATAGTTGTAAGGATTTAATTTGTTTTGTTTTATTAATGTTTCAATTCTGTTTCTTTCATGATTTCAATGCATTCGCGGCAATAGCCTCGATAGTAAACTTCCGTTTCTTGTATAACAAAATCGTGCTCATTTTGTTCAACATCAACCTTTTGCAACGGGATATCGATTATCCTGCCACAACGTTTGCACTGGAAGTGAGAATGCGGCGACGTGTCGCCGTCATAGTGCGCGATGTGCTTGTCGATTGTCAGTTCGAGAATCGCATCGTTCTCGCCAAGCAAGCGCAGCGTGTTGTAGACTGTGGTGCGCGACAAGGTCGGCATTGTTCCTATGAGGTCGTTGTAAATCATATCGACCGTGGGATGCGTCCTGTGGCTAAGGAGATACTCCATAATAGCAATTCGTTGTGCCGACGGTTTGATGTTGTGCGCTGTCAGGTGCGCGATTGCTTCTGTCATCATAGTTGTTTACATATCACATTTGAAATCATTACAAAAGTACGCATAATTTTCGTATCTACAAATTTTTTCATCTCTTTTTTTGCATTTTCCTCAAAAAAAATTTTCCACCAACAAAAAAAAGCGGAAATCGGCGACACCGATTTCCGCAGACCAAACTATTTATTTTCAAGCAATTACTTGCCGTGATTGAATGTAATCGCCATACCAAGCACAACATTGAATTTTGCCGTACTCAAAGGGATTCCCTCTTTAGAATACTTAAACGGAATATAGTCCGAGCCAAAGAAGAAGTTGAAGCCCTTCGGACAGAAGTTGATTAAAGCTCCTAATGAATGGCCGAGGTTCGACGTTGAGAAGTTGACCGTTGCATTGAGCCACTGCACCGGACGGAAGTTGGCAGAAGCCATCACCTCTGTCCACTTGCGAGGAGTTCCGAGTCGTGTAGACCACAGCAATCCGAATCCGATTTTATCATTGAGGATTGAATATTCACCGGCAAGGTTGAGCATCGTTTGCAACGACTGCGTGCGGCTTGCTCCAGTCACATTCTGGAACCGCACCAATTTTCGCAGGTCTTCCTCCAGCTGGTCGCCCTCACGGCTGAGAGCCGAACTTCCATCGGGATCCTTTTCAGCCACAAGGTGATGAAAACCGTCATACACAAACTCGTCTGGATTTACCGACGCGTTAGAGCCTTTCCATGCAACGAAGCCCACATCAGTGAGCGAAGCCGACAACACAAGGTTGTCGAGCAGCTTGTACGAAGCGCCGAAGTCAAATCCCAAACCATTGCCAGCCACGCCAAACGAACCTTTGGAGATGTTGTCAATCTCGCCGTTGGGCTTATACTGAATGTCGATTGCGTCGGTGGTAAACATCTCTCCCTGCTCGCGCACGCTCCACTTGTCGGCGCTCATAGCCACGTCGATGGCATCGATGCGCGCGTCGGCATAAGCGACACCGGCGATGTATTTCACCTTTGCACCAACTCTAAATTTTTCTCCAAGGTTACGTGAATGTCCGAAAGCGAGCTCAAGGTAATTGGACGACTGCACCCGCGTGTCCTTTATATTATAAGATGTGGGAGCGCCGTTTACCTGACCTATCTTGGCAAACTCAAACAATTCATAGGGCAACGCTGCCGACGTGGCCGACTTCACGTTGATGCCGATGGTGTTGAAACCGCCAAGAGCCTTGAAACCTAACGACACCACACTGACGCCGGAGTTCACTTCCATATAGTTCCGGCTCTTCAAGCCGCTCAGAAACTCATCGTTGCCCACACTGCTGTGCAAGCCTGTAACCACCTCGCCATTTTTCTTAAACAGGAAGTTGTCAGCTCCCACATTGCTGTTCATTCCAGCCGATATGCCGCCAATGGCAGGTATCGCCACATAATCATATTTGGGAGCGAACGCCGGGTTCAGATTGTGGCGCATCGGAAGATTCTCTGAGAAATATCCGTTTCGGGGAGTCTGCGCAGCCAATGGCAGGCAAAGCGAAGCCGCAAGCCCCAACATATATATTTTTTTCATCTTGTTGCTTTTTAGGTTAGTTTTTGATTGTCACACCCTGTGGCAGACGCGCCTTGAGTTCTACAAGAACATATTGCGTTGGTTTCAGAACGGTCACAGCGTCGCTGGTGTTGCCCTCCACAACAATGTCAATTTTGTCAAGTCGTCCGATAGCGCCTTCTTCTTTCTCTTTAAGCGTGATGGTGCGTTTCTGGGCTGCCTGTCCTTCTGCTCCCGGCGACACATTCACGGTCTTCGTGTATTCAATCACATCCGAGAGATCGTTGCCTTCAACATCGCGCGGTGTTATCGACACTGCCACATCAAACGGCACAGTGCTGTAAATGTCGGCATCAATCTCCAGATCAAGGTTTTTAACCTTGTCGGAGAAGTCCTTGATGTCGTCGGCAAGGCCATCGACCCCGTCGCGGTATATGATATGCGACCCGGCACCGAAGTCAAACGGCATATAGGCAACATATTCAACTCTGCTGTGATATGCTTTGCCAAGTATGATATGATGCTCTTTTGTCTTGTCAACATCCACGTCGGCATTGATTTCCACTTCCGACGGAATCTTGTTAACCAATTTAGCGAGGTTGGGAACGAAAACCTTCGTATAGCCCGGCTCGGTCATTTTATCCGAGTTTGTGAGCAGTAATTTTGTAACGACGGGCTCTGTGGTGCCGGCATTGACGTCAATGTGCGCTGTCACCGTCTCATTTATGTATCTGCCGTTTTTGTCCAGGGCACGAAGGGTCAAATCTGCGCCAAACGGCACTCCTACAGGATTTGACACGTCAAGCTTAAGGCATATCGTGTTGAGATTCAACGATGTCGACTCGTCTGTCACGAGATCGGGCAAATCGCCCATATTCACAGTTTCCGGTTTGATAACCACGTCGGCATCAACTGTTCCGTGGATATCCTCAATCTGGAAGTCGGGCACATCGTAAACAAAAGTCAACTGCATTCCCACCAGGTCGGCGGCAGTGACTCCATTCGCAACGCCCTCAAATATACCGTTACAAACCACACGCTCATCGACTGTCATCTTATGGTTTTTGATGTCGGGAAGCTGACGCATGCCGACAATCGGCAGAGCCACCGAAAGACTTCCGTCGGAGGCGAATTTCTTATTTACCGTCAACTTGTTGGTGTTGTAATCCATTCCTTCAATTCCCGCGCCAAACTGCAGCATGTCGGGGAAATCCATCACGAAATCCTTAACTCCGGCGCCTGTAATCTTTCTCAGTCCTGGAGCCGTCAGTTTAAGATGCACGGTAGTGACTACCGGGCTGACGCTGAGCGACGTGATACGCTCCACTTCGGTCGGCATATTCTGAATGGCGTTGATTGTCATCGTCACGCTCATCGGCGTGGTCAAGTCAAGAGTAGGCAATGTGCCAGGAATTGACGGCACAGAGAAGTTGAAATACTCAGGGGTCGTGCTCAAGTCTTTGATTTGGACACGGTCAATCCTGTCAATGTCAAGCACAGTTGAGCCGTTGGACGTCAGAGCATACGCTCCATTCTCATCCACTTTCAGATTGTCTGTAAGATCAATCAGTCTCGAAAGAGTCAATGTGTCGGTAGTGCCAATGGGTGCGGCGATGCTTCCGCCAACAGTGATGTCGGTGTTGATATTTGAAAGGTCAAAATCACTGTCGCATGAAATCATCAAGCCTGCCAGTCCCACACAAGCGACAACCGCAGCGCTTCCACGCTTCAAGGTCTGTCGTAAAATCATAATAATTAGTTTTGATTAGTTCGTTATTTAAACGAAATTAATACTAATTATCGAGATTTCAAAAATTTTTGTCTAAAAAAAACAGTTTTATTCCATCATTTTTTCCATAAAGAGAAGATTTCAAATATGGAAGAGCGTTTTTCTGAGATCAAAACTGTGTTTTGAAAAAGTCAGCGGCATTGCGGTCAGTCACCTCCGACACCTCTTCCACGCTCACGCCAAGCGTGTCGGCAATCTTCTCTGCAATCAGAGGTATATATGCGCTCTCGTTGCGCTTGCCGCGGTAAGGCACTGGCGTCAGATACGGGCAGTCGGTCTCAAGCAGTATGCGGTTCAATCCGATAGGTTTGAGAAGGTCGTCGACATGCGCGTTTTTAAACGTAACGACTCCATTGATGCCGAAATAGAAATCGCCATAACGGCGTATGCGGTGCAGGTCGGACAAAGAGCCTCCGAAGCTGTGAAACACGCATTCGGGCAACGTGCGTCCGAAACCGTCAAACACATCACATATCTCATCAAGTCCATCGCGACAGTGGATGATTACGGGCAAGTCGCGCGACGCCGCCCAACGCAGTTGTTCGCTAAACGCCTTCATCTGCTCCTTGCGGTAGGAGCTGTCCCAATAAAGGTCGATACCCACCTCTCCTACCGCCACAAATTTGTGGTCGTCGAAATGGCTCTCGGTGGCATCCAGCTGTTCAATCCAATCTGCCTCGACCGATGTCGGGTGCAACCCCATAGCCATAGAAGTGTAGCCGGAATATGCCTCATGAGTGCCTACCATGGCGTCGTATGTGTGCATATCCACATTAGGAAGCACCAGATGGCGGAGTCCAGCCTTGCGGGCATGCTCCACCACCGCCTCACGGTCGTTGTCAAACTCCTCAAGATATATGTGAGAATGCGTGTCGATCATCTTATCTTTTCCTCCCCATCACCATTTTGTCGAACGCCTCGAAAAATGCCACTGCCTCCGGCGCAAGATCGGCAGAATGAAGTGCCTCCACAGCCTTGCGGCTATATTCAGCCACAGCGTCAAGGCAAATCTGACCGATATCGAGACGGTCGTAGATGCCGGTCACTCCGGCTATCTTCTCGCCTGGATAAGCCGACTTGTTGCCGAGCCAGAATTCAAGCTCCTCCTTGTCGGCGCCTTCGGCTTTCTGCATTGCGTTGATGAGCATGTATGTTTTTTTGTTGTTCATTATATCGCCGCCGATAGCTTTGCCAAACACATCGGGATCGCCATACACGTCGAGCCAGTCGTCCTGCAGTTGGAACGCCAGTCCGAGATTGACTGCGAAATCATACAGCGCATTGGCGTTGCGCTCGTCGGCGTCACCCATAACTGCGCCTATGCGTGCCGCTCCGGCAAGAAGCACCGACGTCTTCAAGCGAATCATCTCCATATACTCGTCGATGGTCACATCGGTGCGCGCCTCAAACTCCATGTCATACTGCTGTCCCTCGTAGACTCCGATTGCCGTTTCGTTGAACTCCTTCAACAGGCGCATCGCTTTTTGCGGCTCCACACCGTCGACCACGAGCTGCGTGGCGAGGGTGAGCATGGTGTCGCCCGACAGGATGGCAGTATTGTCGTCCCATTTGTTGCAAACCGTAGGTTTTCCACGGCGCAGGTCTGCCTTGTCCATAACGTCGTCGTGGAGCAACGTGAAGTTATGATACATCTCTATGGCTGCCGCTTGCGGCAGAGCCTTGTCACTGTCACCGCCTACAGCGTCGCACGCGGCGAGCAATATTACCGGGCGAAGGCGTTTGCCGCCTTGCTCGAGTCCGTAGACTATCGGTTTGTACAAGCCTTCGGGCTTTCTCCCTGCATGGCACGCTATAGTGTCGACGGCATTTCCCGCCATTTTGATATATTCCTCAAGTGTATGCATCGCTTTTTATGGTTTTATCAGTCTTGAAACAACTCGTTTGATTCGATTAATCAATTATGCAAAAATAGCGATTTATTTTGCTTATGCGCACAATATCTCTGAAAATATTTTTTCTCATAAAATAGGCGGCGCCTCGGATGAGCAAAATCAAACAAGTTTGTTTTGCTCTTGGATAAAACCGGCTGCGCCTCGGAAAAATTGAAGTAAACTTCATTTTTCTCTCGGCTTGCACTATCTTTGCATTTATGGACAATTTTTCGGTTACAATATTGGGATGCGGGTCGGCTAAACCCACCGTGCGCCACAACCCGAGCGCACAATTGGTATGTCTGAACTCAAAATCATTTCTGATTGACTGCGGCGAGGGCACTCAGACTCAATTGATGCGCGCGCACTGCAAGTTCAACCGACTGCGCCACATATTCATCTCGCATCTGCATGGCGACCATTGTTACGGGTTGCCTGGGCTGCTCTCAACAATGGGGCTGACCGGACTCGACGGCGAGACTGTGATACACCTGCCGGAAGAGGGAGTGCGGCTGTTCAAGCCATTGCTCGACTATTCTGCCCACGACCTCAACGTGCGCTTCGAGCCCTACGAATATGGCAACAACATCATTTATGAAGACCGCTCGCTGACGGTCAACACAGTGCCGCTTGTCCATCGGCTGCCTTGCGTGGGATTCGTGTTTCGTGAAAAGCCCAAGCCTCGGCACATAAACCCCGACGCTATCCAACGCTGGCAGGTGCCTACATGCTATCGCAACAACATCAAGGCTGGCGATGACTATGTGACGCCCGACGGCATCGTTGTGCCAAACAACGCTTTGACCACCGACCCCGACCCTGCGCGCGTGTATGCCTACATTTCCGACACGATGCCGCTGAAGGCCGTGGTCAGCGAGGTGGTAGGCGCCGACCTGCTCTACCACGAAGCGACTTTCCTCTCTGACTTGCGGCAACGCGCCAAGCAGACTCTCCACACGGTTGCCGCCGATGCGGCTGCCATTGCCCGTGACGCAAAAGTGAAACGGCTGGTTATCGGGCATTTCTCCTCGCGCTATATCAACGAGTCGATGTTGCTCGACGAGGCAAAAGCCGTTTTTCCCGGCACGATTCTCGCCAAAGAAGGACTGACAATAAACATCTAAGCACGCTGATGAATAAAAATTTGCCAGAAAAATTTGATTTTTCATTGCACAGTAAAAGAATTTACGTATCTTTGCAAACAAAATAACAACTTTATGCAGACTATGCAACTTACATATCATCGTCATCATCACGTCGACCTTTCCCCAAAAGAGGCTGGCCAGTTGGCTTTTGTGTAAGTTTCATATATGATTGACTACTAACGACCGATTATCCGCCTCATAGGATGACCGGTCGTTTTTTTATTTCTTAAAAAACTATGCTTAGAATTGCTGTACAATCAAAAGGCCGTCTCTACGACGAGACAATGGACCTGCTCTCTGAGGCAGGCATCAAACTTACCGCAGTGAAACGCTCACTGCTCGTGCCGTCGCGCAACTTCCCTGTCGAACTGCTGTTTCTGCGCGACGACGACATCCCCGACTCTGTGGCTACCGGAACTGCCGACCTCGGCATTGTGGGCTACAATGAGGTGCTCGAGAAACAACGCGACGTGACGGTAATCAAGAAACTGGGATTCAGCCGATGCCGCATCTCTCTGGCTGTGCCAAACAGCGCCGGCTACGACGGGCTGCAGTGGTTCAACGGCAAAAAAATAGCCACTTCATATCCGGTCATACTATCCAAGTTCTTCCGCGACAACAACATCTCGGCAGAGCTGCACGAAATCAGCGGTTCGGTTGAAATCGCGCCGAGCATCGGTCTTGCCGACGCTATCTTCGACATCGTGTCGTCGGGAAGTACTCTCGTGAGCAACAACCTTAAAGAGGTGGAGAAGGTGATTGATTCGGAGGCTGTGCTCATCGGTGGAAAAGCCCTCGACGCCGAGAAGCAGGAGGTGCTCGACGAACTGCTGTTCCGCTTTGAGGCTGTAAAGGCGGCTTCCGGCAAGAAGTACATCCTAATGAACGTGCCGCGCACACAGCTCGACACGGTGCTGCAGATTCTGCCGGGCATCAAGAGTCCGACAGTGCTGCCTCTCGCCGACAAGGACTGGTGTTCGGTACACACCGTTCTCGAAGAAAAATTCTTCTGGGAAATCATCAACCGACTGAAGGCTGCCGGCGCTGAAGGCATACTGGTGTTGAACATTGAAAAAATGGTATTGTAGCAATGGAAATCAAGATTTACAAGTATCCCAAAGACACGAAGGATTTGCTGATTCGCGACTTCGACCCCAATCTCATTGGCGAGGCGGTGTCGGCTATCAGCGACATCATCAACGACATCGAAGAAAACGGCGACACTGCTTTGCTGAAATATGAACGTCAATTCGACTGCCCATCAATCGAGTCGCTGAAGGTGACGGAGCAGGAGTTTGAGGAGGCGGAAGTCGCTGTCAGTCAAGAACTGAAGGATGCGATGAAGGTTGCGGCCGACAACATCCGCAAGTTTCACGCCGCACAACTGATGGAGCCCATTGAGGTGGAAACGACCCCTGGCGTGGTGTGCCGGCAGAAAGCCGTGCCACTCCACTCCGTCGGACTATATGTGCCTGGAGGCAGGGCACCTTTGTTTTCAACGGCGCTGATGCTTGCCATCCCGGCACGCCTTGCCGGATGCCCCGAGATTGCCATCTGCACGCCTCCCGACAAGAGCGGTCGCGTCAACCCGACAATCCTTGTGGCGGCACGTCTGGCTGGCGTAACCGAGGTGTATAAAGCCGGAGGCGCACAGGCGATAGCGGCAATGGCATTCGGAACTGAAACAATACCAAAAGTAAACAAGATTTTCGGTCCCGGCAACCTTTACGTCATGCTTGCAAAGGCGTTTGTGGCGAAACAGGCCCACACGCTTGTCGATTTGCCGGCAGGACCGTCGGAAGTGATGATTGTGGCTGATGAAACAGCCAATCCAACATTTGTCGCCGCCGATTTTCTGTCACAGGCCGAGCATGGCCCCGACAGCCAGTCTATACTTGTCACCACAAGCGAGCGTCTTGCCGACGAAGTGGCTAAGAATGCCGTGGAGATGGCAAAAGAGTTGCCGCGCGTGGATTTGATAGAGCAGTCGTTGAAGAAAAGCCGCATAATTGTGGTGCGCACCGACAACGAAATGATGCGCATAGCCAACGAATATGCTCCGGAACACCTCATAATAAACCACACCAACGCCGACAAGCTCGCCGAGATGGTGGAGAACGCCGGAAGCGTGTTTCTCGGTCAGTATGCCTGCGAAAGCGCCGGCGACTATGCCTCTGGCACAAACCATACGCTTCCCACAAGCGGCAATGCCAAGGCTTACAGCGGCGTAAACATCGACAGCTTTATGAAAAAAATCACGTTCCAGCGGCTGACGGCAGAAGGCATCGCCACGCTCGGTCCGGTGGTCGAGACTATGGCTGAGGGAGAAGGTCTGCTCGCACACAAATTGGCGGCGACCGTAAGAATTGAACAAGTAAAAAAGAGGTAAGATTATGGATTTGAAAAAGATTGTCAGAGAAAACATATACAACCTGACGCCCTACAGTTGCGCCCGCACAGAGTTCAGCGGAAAGGCGTCGGTGTGGATCGACGCCAACGAAAGCCCGTACAACAATCCCTACAACCGCTACCCCGACCCGTTGCAAATGGAGCTCAAACGACGCATCGGGCAGATGCGCGGTGTCGTTGCCGACCAAATTTTCCTCGGTGTGGGCAGCGATGAATGCATCGACATGGTCTATCGCGTGTTCTGCCGCCCGGGCATCGACAACGTGGTGGCGATAGAGCCAACCTATGGCATGTATGAAGTGTGTGCGGAGGTCAACGATGTGGAATATCGCCGCGCTCCGCTTGCCGACGACTTCTCTATCGACATTCAAAAAATCTTTGAGCAAATCGACGACATGACCAAAGTGATATGGATATGCTCGCCCAACAACCCTACCGGCAACGCCTTCCCGCGCGACGCCATAGAGGCAGTGTGCGCCGGATTCAACGGAATTGTCGTGGTCGACGAGGCTTATGTCGACTTCTCTACAAAAGGATCGATGGCGACACAACTCTACCGCTATCCAAACCTGATTGTAATGCAGACGCTGTCGAAGGCGTGGGCAAGTGCGGCTGTGCGGCTCGGAGCGGCTTTCGCGTCGCAGGAAATCATAGGCATTTTCAACAAGGTCAAGTACCCGTACAACATCAACCTGCTCACACAGCAGTATGCCATGCGCATGCTCGACCGCCGCGAGGAGGTGCACGGATGGGTGACCACAATAGTGGCTGAGCGCAAACGCCTCGCCACCGAGCTTGCCGCCTTGCCGGTGGTCGAGAAGGTGTTTGACTCCGACGCCAACTTCCTGCTTGTCAGAGTGACAGACGCCGACGCCGTCTATGCGTATCTGCGCGACAACGGCATCGTGGCGCGCAACCGCAACCGCGTGGCGCTGTGCTCGCAATGCCTGCGGTTCTCTGTCGGAACCGAGGATGAGAACAATCGTCTAATTTCAACTCTCAAAGGTTATGGAAAATAAGAAACGCGCGCTGTTCATCGATCGCGACGGCACGCTTATCGTCGAGCCGCCGGTGGATTTCCAGGTGGATTCGCTTCAGAAACTGGAATTTATTCCCGGCGTGCTGCGCAACATGCATTTCATCGCTTCGACTCTCGATTTTGAACTTGTGATGGTGACCAACCAGGACGGACTCGGCACACCGTCGTTCCCGACATCCGACTTCCTTCCGCCCCACGAGAAGATGTTGCAGACGTTCAAGGGCGAGGGCGTGGAGTTTGACGATATCATAATCGACCGCACATTTGAAAATGAGCATAAGCCGACGCGCAAACCAGGCACGGCATTGCTCGGGAAATATATGGATGGCAGTTACGACCTTGAAAATTCTTTCGTAATCGGCGACCGGATTACCGACATTCAATTGGCGAAGAATTTAGGCGCAAAGGGCATCCTGCTGCAGAATGCCGACGCCGGCAAGCGGATGATTGAGGATGCCGGACTTGAGCAGACGTGCGTGCTTGTCGCCGAGTCGTGGGATTGCATTGCCGATTATCTGCGGGGCGGCGCACGCACGGCACAGGTGAGCCGGAAAACGTCGGAAACCGGCATCTACATCAGCCTTGACCTTGACGGTCACGGTCGTTGCGACATTTCAACCGGATTAGGATTTTTCGACCACATGCTCAACCAAATCGGTCGGCATTCGGGATTCGACCTTACCATAAAAACTAAAGGCGACCTCTATGTCGACGAGCACCACACTATTGAAGACACGGCGCTGGCTCTCGGCGAAGCACTGAGAAAGGCTCTCGGCGACAAACGCGGCATTGAACGCTACGGCTTTGTGCTGCCGATGGACGACTGCAACTGCACTGTGGCTCTCGATTTCGGCGGACGTCCGTGGCTCGTCTGGAACGCCGACTTCAAGCGCGAGCGCATAGGCGACGTCCCCACCGAAATGTTTTTCCATTTCTTCAAAAGCCTGAGCGACGCGGCGGCGATGAACCTATATGTCAACGCCGACGGCTCCAACGAGCACCACAAGATTGAAGGCATATTCAAAGCGCTGGCAAGAGCACTGCGCGCTGCCTCGCGACGCGACGTTTTCCGCTACGACCTGCCGTCGACAAAAGGCGCGCTCTGACAATCGCTTCCCGCGGCGCGCGCCGCGGGAATAATTTTGCGATGTTGCACATAAAGTGTAACTTTGTAAGGAAATTTTTATTTACGAATATGGCAACTAAACTTTGGGAAAAATCTGTGGTGGTAGACCACGATGTTGAAACATATACTGTAGGACTCGACCGCGAGATGGATCTTTATCTCGCACCTTACGATGTGCTTGGCTCGATGGCACACATCACGATGCTCGAAAGCATCGGTCTGCTGGAAAAAGATGAGCTCTCTGCGCTCCTCGCCGAACTGAAAAAAATCTATCACGAGGCAGCAAACGGCAAATTTGTGATTGAAGAAGGCGTGGAAGACGTGCATTCTCAAGTGGAACTTATGCTGACACGCAGTCTCGGCGACATTGGAAAGAAAATCCATAGCGGACGCTCGCGCAACGACCAGGTGATGGTCGACCTGAAACTGTTTATGCGTTCCGAGATAGAGGCTGTGGCGCTGACCACAGAGAAGCTTTTCCAAACGCTCATTGCCCAAAGCAACAAATACAAAGACGTGCTTATCCCCGGCTATACCCACCTTCAAGTGGCTATGCCGTCGTCGTTCGGACTGTGGTTTGGCGCATACGCCGAAAGCCTCGCCGACGATTTGACTGTGCTTCAAGCAGCCTACCGCGTCACAAACCGCAACCCGCTCGGGTCTGCAGCCGGCTATGGCTCTTCATTCCCGCTCAACCGCGAGATGACCACGCGTCTGCTTGGTTTTGAATCGATGAACTACAACGTGGTCTATGCGCAGATGGGACGCGGCAAGACGGAACGCACGGTTGCCAACGCGCTGGCAGGAATAGCATCCACGGTGTCGCGCCTGGCTTTCGACGCCTGCCTCTACAATTCGCAGAATTTCGGTTTCATCAAGTTGCCCGACCAATACACCACCGGCTCTTCGATCATGCCCCACAAGAAAAATCCCGACGTTTTCGAGCTGACACGTGCAAAATGCAACCGCTTGCAGTCGTTGCCTTATCAGATTACGATGATTCTCAACAATCTGCCATCGGGATACTTCCGCGACATGCAGCTGATAAAAGAGGCGTTTCTTCCTGCATTCGACGAATTGAAGTCAATCCTCAACATGGTCAACGCAATGTTGTCGGAAATAAAGGTAAACACCAATGTGGCTCAGGACGACCGCTATAAATTCATGTTCTCCGTCGAAGAGGTAAACCGTCTGACACGTGAGGGAATGCCGTTCCGCGATGCATACAAGAAAGTGGGTCTCGACATTGAAGCTGGACGCTTCGAGCCGGTCAAGGAGGTGCACCACACCCACGAAGGCTCAATCGGCAACCTATGCAACGACCGCATCGAGGCGCTGTTTGCCGAAACGCTAAAGGCGTTCCGCTTCGACGAATACCACCATGCCATAGACGCTCTCTTGAAGTGACGCGACTGCTATGCAAACACTGAAGAAACGTGATTAAAGAAATGAAGATACTGAAATACATCCTCCTGCTGTCGGTGATGCTCTCCGCAATGGCGTGCGAGTCGGTCGACAGCCAACGCATTCCCGCGCTCAACGTCAATATCGACCTCAGCAACGCCGGTCTGTGGAACACATACGGCGTGAGCGGCTACGGAATGTGCCGCATATTTGACCGGGAGCAGAGGATTCCCGATAATTTCGCATACACCGAACGCACCTTCACCGGCTACGGCGGCGTGATGCTCGTCTACGGCATCAACGGCCCTGTGGCATACGACAGGGCATGCCCTGTGGAGGTGAGCAGAAAAGCGGTGCTTTACTTCGACTCGTCGACACTCGAGGCATACTGCAAGCAATGCGGTTCGCGGTTCAACGTCTGCGAGGCCGACGGAGTGCCCGTAAAAGGACAGGCGCTCGAGAACCGCTACGGGCTGCAACGGCTTTCGGTTGTGCCTGCCGGCGGAGGATATCTGATTACTCGCTGATTGAAAATTTTTTATCTTTTTATAATTATTGTTTACGATAGTCTTGTTTCTGAAAGATTTTGCGTAAATTCGTAAAATTTAAGACAGACCAACAATGAGATTACGTAAAACATTAGCGACATGCGCTCTTGGAGCAATCCTTGCCTCGGGAGCAATGGCGGAGAACCTTGTGATTCTCCACACAAACGATATGCACAGCAACGTGCGTCCAGAACAACTGACGAAACCGGGAGGAATGGTACGCGTGAAAGCGGCGGTCGACAGCATCCGCCGGGCAGAACCCTACGTTATGCTGCTCGATGCCGGCGACGACGTGCAGGGACAGATGTATTTCACGCTGTTCAAAGGCGAGGTGGAATATGAAATGATGAACCGCATGGGCTACGACGCGGCGACCATCGGAAACCATGAGTTTGACAACGGCATCGAATCGCTCGCCGACAACTACCGACGTGTGGAATTTCCCGTAATCAACGCCAACTATGGCTTGAAAGAGACGGCATTGTCCGACCTTGTCAAACCATACATCATACGCAATTTCCACGGCAAAAGATTTGCCGTAATCGGTGTCGGAGCAAATCCGGACCGTCTCATCATTGCCAACAACTACAAGGGAATGACATACCGCGACCCAATGGCTCTTGCCGACAGCATCGCCGGAGCTCTTAAAGCCGACGACCGTGCCGACTACGCAATCGTGCTTTCTCACATCGGCTATCGTCCCGGAAAAGCCGGGCTTCCGTCAGACAGCGTGATGGCGCTCTCGTCAAGCAACATCGACCTTATCCTCGGCGGACACTCACACACTTCAATCAATCCGGCCACCGGCAATCACCAATACGTGTTTACAAACAAGGCTGGCAAAAATGTTCTGGTAGCTCAAAACAGAAACGAATGCCACACTATAACAAAAATAACCATCGACCTCGACGACTTGCAGAAGCTGCCTGCTTACGAACTGCTGCCTATCGACTCCCGCTACGACGGCCGTCTTGACGCTGCCACTGAAGCGTGGCTGAAGCCATTTGACGAGGAAGTGGCTCGTGTAATGGCTATCATCATCGGCTCTACCGACGAGGATATGCAACGCAACTCAACCGTTATGAGAAACTGGGCGGCGGATGCCGTAAAGACTGTCGGCGAACGGCTGTCGGGCGTTGAAGTCGACGCCGGAGTGACAAACTCCGGAGGTCTGCGATCCGACTTTCATAAAGGCGAGTTGAGTCTCGGCGAGGTCTACAACCTTATGCCGTTCGACAACAACATCGTTGTGCTCGAGATGAACGGCGCGCTGCTTCAGGAATGCCTCGACAACCTTGCTATGAAAGACGGACAATGCGTGAGCCGCGGAATCTCGTTCACAATCAAGGACGGCAAAGCCGTAAACGCAAAAATCAACGGAAAGAAAATCGACAAGAACCGCACCTACCGCATCTCGACGATAAGCTACATCTACGAGGGCAACGATGACCTCGTTTCCTTCGCAAAGGCGAATTTGCTCTACAGCAGCGACCGCCCGATGAAATTCGACATCGCCGACTATGTGAAGGAAAACCCCAAACTGTCGCTTGACCACACCAAACGTATAACCAAAAAATAAGCCCAAGACAATGCATCTAAGAAAAATTTTACTATTAGGCATCAGTCTTATCGCCGTCAGCATCATTACGGCAAAGACACCATTGTTTATCAGCAACCAGCCCCAGGATGAAATGGATGCCTGGGTCGACTCTGTCTACAACTCCATGACTCCGGAGCAACGAGTGGGTCAGCTGATTGCTCAAAGTTTCCAGTCAAAAGATGTCAATGCTGCGAAACGCCAAATCAAATCGACCGTAGAAAAATACCATATCGGGTGGGCATACTTTGCCAACGGCAAGGCTGAGCACCACGCCGAACTCGCAAACTACGTCAACAGCATCTCATCAACACCGGTTGCCATCGCTCTCGACGGCGAATGGGGATTGTCGATGCGCATGCCCGACACTCCGCGTTTTCCTAAAAACATGATGCTCGGCGCCGTGCAGGACGATATGCTCATCTATGAATACGGACGCGAAATGGCTCGCGAATGCAAAGAGATAGGTGTGAATGTGAATTTCGCCCCTACTGCCGATGTCAACAGCAACCCTCTGAACCCCGTAATCGGCACGCGCTCGTTTGGCGAGGATGCCGAAAACGTCGCACACAAAGTAGTGGCTTACTCTCGCGGTCTTGAGGACGGCGGTGTGCTGTCGGTGGCTAAGCATTTCCCCGGACACGGAGACACGGAGAAGGACTCTCATAAGACGCTGCCGATTGTCGACCGCTCGCTTGCAAGCATCGAGTCGATCGACCTTGTGCCGTTCCAAACCTACACCAATGCCGGACTTTCGGGCGTGATGGTAGGACACCTTCAGATACCGGCATTGAAAACGGGCAACAACCCTACATCATTGACTCCAAGCGTTGTCACAGGTTTGCTCAAACAGAGATTAGGCTTCGGCGGACTGGTGTTTACCGACGCGCTTACAATGCAGGGGGCAAGGAAGTCGGGCAATCCTAACGGACTGAGAGCTTTCCTCGCAGGTGCCGACGTACTTCTTGAACCGTACAATCTCGAAAAAAGTTTCAACGAGCTTCTCGACTACTACAATCAAGGCGGCGACAAGCAAAAGTCAATCGAGCTGACGTGCAAGAAAGTGCTGAGATACAAATACGCTCTCGGCCTCAACAATTACAAGCCTGTCAACATCGACGGTATGATGGAGCGCATCAACTCGCGCCACGCACAGCTCGTGCTGCGCAAGCTCTACGCAGCCGCGATGACCATAGTGAAAAGCGACGGCGACTGCCTGCCTGTGAAGCATCTTGAAAACAAGGTGAGCGTGGCTGTGGCTGGAGAGAAAGTCGACGACGCGAAGGTGTTCACTCAGACATGCGCCCTCTACACCGACATCACCACCCACCATCTCACCGAACACAACGCCGAGTCATGGGCTGAAGACAACGACAACGCATCGGCTTTGGTAATCGGTGTGTTCAACAACAACGGCGGCACCAAGCGTGCCATCGCGAAAGCCATCGCGAAAGCTGGAAAGAGCAAAGTGGTTCTTGTGTTCTTCATCAAGCCTTACGACCTTGCCGACTTCAGCGAGGAGATAGCCGGAAGCGCGGCTGTAATCGAGGCTTACGAAGACCATGCCTTTGCTCAGGAATATGCCGCACAAGTGGTGTTCGGCGGCAGCGACGCCTCTGGCCGCATGCCGGTAAGCGTTGCCGGAGTTGCAAAAGTTGGCGACGGCGTCACTGTGATGGCGTCACGCCTTGGCTACGACGTGCCTGAAGCCGTAGGTCTTGACCAGAAACTCGTAGAGCAAATCGACTCAATCGCCAACCTCGGTGTGAAGGCAGGAGCCTTCCCTGGCTGCCAAGTAATTGTGGCACGCCACGGAAAAATCGTTGTAAAGAAAAGTTACGGATACACCGACAACGGAAAAGACGACGCCGTCAACGGCAACACGCTCTACGACCTTGCATCTGTGTCGAAAGCCACTGGAACCCTGTCGGGCATCATGAAAGCCGTCGACGACAAGAAACTAAGCATCAATGGTTTCCTCAGTGACTATATTCCTCAACTGAAAGGCTCGTCGAAAGGCGTGTTGACAATCCGCGATCTGCTTTTCCACGAAACGGGAATGCCACCGTCGCTGAGCATCTACGAACAAATGACCGACCCTAAAAGCTACACCGGCGCGCTCAGCGTGGGCAAAAAATCAGCCAACTACAAGCGGTTTGCCGGAGGCGCATATATCAACAACACTGCACACGTGCGCTCCGACATCACTTCGCCTAAACGCACCGACAAATTCAATGTGCAGATTGGCAAGAACCTATGGGTGGGACAAATCACGATGGACTCGGTGATGAACATGATCTACAACGAGCGCCAGCGCACAAACCACAATTATGTGTACAGCTGCCTCAACTTCTGCCTGCTCCGTCAGGCGGAGGAGAACGTGACCGGAGTGCGCCACGACCGCTATGTCTACGACAACATTTTCCACCGCATCGGCGCTTTCCGCACCGTCTACCGCCCGCTCGACTTCTTCCCTGAAAAAGAAATCGCAGCGACAGAGCTCGACGAGTATTTCCGCGAAGGATATATCCGCGGCGTTGTCCACGACGAGACAGCGGCATTCTCCGGCGGCATACAAGGAAATGCCGGACTCTTCTCCAACGCCAACGATCTTGCCAAACTGTGCCAGATGTGGCTGTTTGGAGGAATGTATGGCGGCGAGCGCATCCTCTCGCAGTCTACTGTCAACACGTTCCTGACAATGAGATCGCTCAATTCGCACCGCGGACTCGGATTTGACAAGCCTAACTTCAAGCATCCGAGCTACTCTTCGATAACGGATGCAGCAAGTGCGGAAGTGGTGGGACACACCGGATTCACTGGCACATCGTTCTGGGTTGACCCGAAGGAAGACCTGATTTACATTTTCCTCAGCAACCGCGTCTGCCCAAGCCGCAACAACCCGGCGTTCTCAAAGATTGGTGCCCGCTACAACATCTTCGACTACATCTACGACTCTATCAAGCGCAACGCAAAGCAATAGCAACGCGACAGACAAATTGAGAGGGAGGAAAACAAAGCCGTTTTCCTCCCTCTTTCGTTTTCCCGGCATCCCTTCGAAGCACGCCACTTCGATTCTATTGTCGGATTCCGTCCTATCGTGTGAATAGAGAGTTCCTTTTCGGGCATCTGTCTACAAAAGACTATCAAGGTAGCGGTGATTTACTATTTCCTTCCATATAGACAGGGTACTATGACCTCTGCTGACTTCTCTCGGAACGTGCTGTAAATGTGTAGCCGATTTTGACCTTGGTCAAATATGGGAATAAGCAACGATAAGCAAAACACGTACTCAACCGCTGCAAAAGTGTACCACAAAAGTTAGTTACAAATTACCGCAAAAGTTAGTTACAAATTACCACAAAAGTTAGTTACAAAACGGCACAATTCATCGCACTAAATATGCACAAATGAGTGATAAGGCAAAGCTACTTATTGCACGCAATTATGTTGATGCCATCTGTCGGGACGATATCTCCAGAGTAGATGATGTACAAAGGCTACGGACTGGAGGCCGACCTTGTGCTTCATCTCGACGATGGACGCTAAATGTAAACTTGGCAGTCGTGAGATAGAAGAAGGAGCCAAGCATCTTTTGGAAATTAAACGACTCATTCAAGTGCATAATGAGATAGAAAAGCAGGTGCCGCTGCGCGAACCCGACTTAATGATTGTCATGACAGGTGGCAGTATGGCTTACACGCGCCCAGACGGAGTCAAAGTCATACCGCTTGCTTGTTTGAAAGATTAAAAAACGCGAGTTTGGGATAACGCAATGCTCATGCCGAGCATACCAACAAACAGCCGCCTCTGTCATAGTGACAAAGGCGGCCATCTCGTTATTGGTCATTGGCTGTGATGAGGTTCCTCATCACGTCCTACCCTTTCTCTATCTGTCGTTTTTCTTTTGCCATTTATTGATTTTGTTGCGGACGTTTCTCACCTTTTGTGAAACGTTTGACACACCGTTGCCACGCCAGCGCACAGGGTGCAGATACTCTCTGTTGAACTCGAGGTGCTGACCCGTATATTTATCCTTGATTTCTATCTTGCCGTTGTTGTTTCTCATACGATAGACCCACACACGCTCGTAGAAGCCCAATGTGGAATTGGATGTGCCGAGGGCATCGTGGCTGTTGGCAACAGAGATATAATCACTCTTTTCACCATCTGATACGGTCTGCGCCCATCCGGTGTGCTGTGCCATCGTGGCGCGCTCGGCAGTGGCGAGCGCCAGCTCGATGGAGCAAGCGCCGTCGGGCACAAGAGTGGTTGAGGTAACGGGATCGACAAGCTCCAGAGCCTCCATAAACGCCATAGGCTCCTTCGCCCACGGTTTGATTTGCTGACTGTCGGTATAGGCATCAAGATTGGAGTCGTATTCGGTATAAGTATACTCCGAGTTTTTCTCAATATAGCGCATGGCACGATAAATGAGCGTTGCCATCTCCTGACGGGTTACAGCGGCATTCATGTCGAGGTTGCCACCGGCGATGTCGGCAAAGAGGTTCAGCTTACCTTCATTGGCGTCCTTTCCGGTCATCTCCTTGATGAGCCTCTTGGCTATCGATGCCACCTGTTGGCGCGTGGCGGTAAGGGTGTAGTCGTCGCCAAGCAGCTGCTCGTCGACAAGGTTGTCGGTGAGGGCGCGCGTCACAGCGTCTTCTGCCCACGTGCTCTTCTTCACAGTGCTGCGGGCTGGCAGAGTAAACATATCCGGCTGAGCGGTAGTGCTCAGTTTTGCCTCGTCCTCACGCATGTCGAGCGCTGCCTCCATATGCTTGCGATACAGTGCCAACGTGCCGTCAGAGCCCGACAGGCGGAAGTGTTTCTCGGTGAGGTGGCGCTGCTCATAGTTGTAAGACAAGCCACACCATTTGCAGCTCTTCCAATAGATATGCTCGCCCGCGGCATTGGTGCCCACATAGGCCTGCTCGGTGGCAAGGTCGGCAGTAAAGGAATGGACGCCAGGTACGTATCTTTTCTCTTCCTCCTTGTCGATGAACATGAAAGTGTGGCGCGGATTGCGCTCACACTCCCCGCAGATGCTGCATGAGTAATACACTTTAGGATCTTGCTTACAGGTATAGTGCTGCATCACACGGTCGGCAGTATACAGGCGTGCCACAAAGTTGTGCTTTGTACAGGGATTCTTGGTGGCTCCGAGTCCGGCCTTCTGGGCTTCTTGCACGTTGCCAGTATATGTTCTTACTGTGTAGCACGGGAACTTGCTGTGACGTGCCATTTGTGCTTTGACGGCAGCAGCCTGACTGGCTGGCACACACAGGGTGGCGTCGCCGGCAAGAAACATTGTGCTATGGCCGTAGAAATGATAATAGTTGGGAAACAGCTTGCTCTTCATGCCTTCGTCGAGTTCGCGCATAAACTCTACGGCGTTGACTTTGTCGCTGAGCCACACCTCCTTGAGGTTGTAATAGCCACCCATATACTGGGTCAACGAATGGGCAAACTTTAAGTAATCCGTCTTGTTGCCGGTGTCTACGATAACCTTGGTAAGAAAGACTCGGTTGGGTCCTTCAAACTCGGGCAACGGGTCGTGAGTCTCTGTAATGGTGACCACATCATGTGGATGGAATGATGCGCAGCAGGCGTCGGCTGTCTCTTTTGTATAGACATTATTGCAGGCACGATTTTTCTCCTTGTTGGCATTATAGTCAAAGAACAGGTTCTCCTTCTTGAGATTGCCGCCATCGCCGCCAGGCACGGTAACCACAAAACTGCAGCGGGGGAAATAAGGGCTGCCGACAAGCACTCTGGCAGGCTCGCCGTTGACGGTAATCTTCAGCATAGTGTCGTCGACATAGTAGTCGCCATCGCGCATCGCATACTTGATGATGTAGGGACTCTGGGTGTCGAGCATCAGTTTCATGCTGGCACGATACGTATAGCCTGCCTGGAACTTGGGAGAATCGGAATTTTCTCTGTTGAACTCGCCTTCCCATAAAATGCTGAAGACCGACGCGATGCCTTGCTGAACCAGGTCGCCATACGCTGTCTTGGCTGCGGTGATTTGTATCTGCTCGCCATCCTCGATACCCATACCGTCTTTGGGCAACGGAATAGTGATGTCGATAGATGTTACCACCTTCTTGCCGGCTCCATGCATGGCCGTCGGAAGCAGCGAAAGCATGGCGATGAGTAATGTCAGGAAATTTTTCATGTTCGTTTTTTTCATTTAGTTAGAAAATCATTTAATGTGCAACTCAATGGTTAATAATCTTAAAGGTATCAATTATAGACGGCAATCTTGATTACGCCGTCTTCCTTGTTCTCAAATATACGGTATGCCTCCTCTATTCTGTCAAGCGGGAAGCGATGCGTGATAAGCGGAGTGGTGTCGATTTTCCCCTGCTCAATGAGCCTGAGCACCTCCTCGCAGTCGCAACCGTCAACACCGCCGGTCTTGAACGTCAGGTTCTTGCCATACATATCGGGCAACGGTAGCACCTGCGGAGCGTCATAAAGCGCCACGACCGTGACAATGGCATTAGGCCGCGCACAGCGCCATGCCAACTGGAACGTGTCTTTGCCTCCTGCCACTTCCATCACCCTGTCGGCGCCGTCATGGTCACTGTGTTGCTTCACAAACTCCTCGCAGGCATCCGGCGTGGTCAGCAGCACGTCGGGATAATGCTTCTTGACAAAAGCCCGCCTCTCTTCCGACGGCTCACACACGATGATGCGCTTCGGACGCTTCAGCATCGCACAGATCAACGTGCAGATGCCCGTAGGTCCGGCACCGACAATCAGCACCGTGTCGTCGGGCGTAATCTCACTTATGCGAGCCGCCCAGAATCCCGTGGCAAGCACATCGCCAACAAACAGAGCCTGCTCGTCGGTCACGCTGTCGGGAATGCGGTTCAAGCCCTGCGACGCCAACGGCACACGCACATATTCCGTCTGTCCGCCGTCGATACGGCAGCCGAGAGCCCATCCGCCATGAGGAGAAGTGCAGTTGTTGACATAGCCGTGCCTGCAGTAGAAGCACTCACCGCAGAAGGTTTCCACATTGACGGTCACACGGTCGCCTACCTTCACGCCTTTCACGTCGGCGCCGACTTCTTCCACCACGCCGACCATCTCATGGCCGACAGTGATGCCCGGCACCGCTCTCGGCACACTCCCGTGCTTTATATGCAGGTCGCTTGAACAGATGCTGCCGAGGGTCACACGGACAATGGCGTCTGTCGCTTCCTGCAGCTCTGGTTTAGGCTTGTCAATCAAGGCAAACTTGCCCTTCTCTATGTATGTATATGCTTTCATTCTGAATATAATGCTACTGATATTTTGCTCTCACCGCCTTTGGCAGCTTGCTGACTATAAGCTCATACGACTCTTTTATCCACGCCGTTACGGTTTCTGCGGCAAGTTGCCCATAATACACGTCGCTCCAATGCTTCTTGTTCCAATGAAACGCAGGAGTCACCGCCGCATATCGCTCGCGCAACGCCTCGTTTCTCTCCGGAGCCAATTTACATGCAAACCGCGGATTCTCACCCTTCATGCCGAGCCGACTTCCACCAAGCCAAAGGCACAGAAAAATCTTGCCTTCAACACGAAAGGTGACAACGTCGTCGCCAAACGGCTGATCCTCAGTCACGCCAAACAAAGACAAAGCGTATTCCCTGACCTGCTCGATATCCATAAAGCATTATTCTTTTCTTTCTTCCGGAGGGACACATGGAGGCTCTTCCTCATATTTCGGTGACGCTCCGTAGCGATTTTCGCCCTCCGCACTGTCCTGGCAAAAGAATATTATCATCACAATCTGATATACAGAAACTATGCCACAGAAAAATATATACTTCCCAAATACCACAAACGGAGTAATGGTGTCCTCAAAATCATCCATCGTCATAAAGCTAAGAACATCCGAGACACACATTGAGACAATAATGATTGTGGCCACTACTGGGAAAAACATCCACCATCCGCTGCGTCCCGTGTCGTGCAACCGTCTGATTGATATAGGTATGGTCACAAGCCAAAACGGAGGAAGGAAATTTGATATGAAATAGGCAACCAGCATAGCCCACCAAAACTCAGACCGGCGGGAGCGTCCATTTGTTTCAAAAATTCGCTTTGTGGCAAGCGACAATGCATCCTGAAAAGAAAGCTGTTCGTGTACAATCATAATATCACAGATTTTTATGTTTTATTTGCAAATTTAGCACATTTCAGCGATTTTCAGATGTGGGCAGCACCTTTTTTTCCTTTTGTCATTTAAAAGACGTAACTTTGCAGCCGAATTAAATTTAAAAACCAATTGATTATGTCAACTTACACAGAAGACAAACGGAAAGTGACTACTCGCCGCCTGCTCGAAATGAAGCAGCGCGGAGAAAAAATATCTATGCTTACAGCCTACGATTTCTCGATGGCGAAACTCATCGACGAGGCTGGAATGGACGTGATTCTTGTGGGCGACTCCGCCAGCAACGTGATGGCTGGAAACGTGACCACTCTGCCGATGACGCTCGACCAGATGATCTATCACGGCAAATCGGTGATGCGTGGAGTGAACCGCGCGCTGGTGGTTGTAGACATGCCTTTCGGATCATACCAGGGCAACTCTAAAGAGGCTTTGGCTTCGGCCATCCGCATCATGAAGGAAACACATGCCGACTGCGTGAAGCTCGAGGGCGGCGCCGAAGTGCGCGAGTCGATTGAGCGTATCCTTTGCGCCGGCATTCCTGTGATGGGTCACCTCGGACTGACACCACAGTCAATCAACAAATTCGGGTCATACACCGTGCGTGCCCGCGAAGAGGCTGAGGCAAACAAACTTATCGAAGACGCCAAACTGCTGCAGGAGATTGGATGCTTTGCAATCGTGCTTGAGAAAATCCCCGCCACATTGGCAAAAAAAGTGGCAGAAATGCTTGAAATTCCTATCATCGGCATCGGTGCCGGAGGCGGTGTCGACGGACAGGTGCTCGTGATGCACGACATGCTCGGCATCAACAAGGGATTCTCGCCTCGCTTCCTGCGCCGCTACGCTGATGTGGGCACAATCATCACCGACGCTGTGGCAAAATACATCGAGGACGTGAAGACCTCTGATTTCCCCAACGAGAAGGAACAATACTAATCAGCAACACTCACAAACAACAACCGCGGAAAGCCTATGCCCTCCGCGGTTATTGTTTTTATACTGTTCCGTCAAATATTGCCCTGTGCCGGTTCCGACGGAATTTCATTGCCGTTGTTGTCAAGCTCGATTTCCTCCTCGGGCATATCAATGTCATCAACACCGGTGCTGTCAACATCAGTAGTGTCGGAAGGCGCCACATAGCCCTGACAGTTGTACGGGCGGTCGTCGACCCTCAGTCCGGGCCACGGCTTGTCGGAAATCTTTCCCCGATATTTCGCAGCCAATTGCGGGTCGCGCAGCACTTTCTCCATAAAATAGCCAAACGCAGGCAGCGCCGTGTGGCTACCCTGCCCCATCCGTCCGCTGCGGAAATGCACGCTGCGGTATTCTCCTCCACACCAGCATCCGGCAACAAGGTTTTTCGTCACGCCCACATACCAGCCGTCACTGTTGTTTGACGTAGTGCCTGTCTTGCCTCCGAAATTGGTGTCGAAATGATGGATGTCGTAGCTCCACAAGGCTTGCGACGTGCCTCCCGGCTCCGTCATACCAGCCAGCAGCATCTGCTGCATAAAGAAAGCCGACTCCTCGCTGATTGCCTGCTCGTTTTTCGGTTCAGCCACATAAAGCACCTTGCCGTCTTTGTCCTCGATGCGGGTGACAAATTCCGGCACGTTGTGCCTGCCCTTGTTCATCACCGTGCAGTAGGCGTCGACCAGTTCGAGCAGAGTGACATCCTCCGTGCCGAGCGGCATTGCCGGAGTTTCTTTTATCGGAGAGGTGATGCCCAGTTTATGAGCCACGTCGGCAACGCGGTTCAAGCCCACCTCATGCGCCACCGAGACAGCCACCGAGTTGATCGAATTTGAGAACGCGTGCTTCAGCGACATCGCTCCGCCGGTATAGTATCCGTTGGCATTGCGCGGAGTCCACTTCGTCGGCTTGCCGTCTTTGTCGAAAGCGTCATACTGCTTCCACTCGTCCACACGGTCGTCGCACGGGCCGAGTCCAGCCTCCATCGCGGCTGTGTAGACACACAGTTTGAATGTGGATCCCGGCTGACGCTCAGCGGTCACCTTGTCATATTGCCAATGATTATAGTCAATATCGCCGACCCAGGCCTTGACAGCGCCCGTTTCAGGCTCCATCGCTACAAATGCGCAATGCAGGAACTTCACCATATACCTGATGGAGTCCATCGCACTCATCATTTCCGTGCGCACCTGGTCGGGAGCATTGTAGTCAAACAACTTCACGCGGTGAGGCAGATTCATATAATAATTCACCGAATCAGGGTCGTCGGGATAACGTGCCGACAACTGCTTGTAGTAGTCAGTTCTTTTGGCGATGTCCTCAATAAATCCCTTCTTCTCCTCGCGGTTCTCATCGCGCCACGGATTCTCATTGCCCCAGTCGGACTTGAAATTGCGCTGCACCTGCTGCATGTGCTTCATCACAGCCTCCTCGGCATACTTCTGCATACGCGAGTCGATGGTCGTGTAGATGCGCAGTCCGTCGCCATAGAGATCCTTGTCATTGTCCTTACACCATCCATTCTGCAGCTCATCGGCAAGCACGTCGCGGAAATACGGTGCCTTGCCGTCGGTAGGCTTCACAGGCGTATATTTCAGTTCTATCGGCAGCTCGCTCAGCGAGTCATACTCCTCGTGCGTAAGAAACTTCTTGCGCAACAAGTTGCTCAACACCACATTGCGGCGGCTTTTTGAATTCTTCGGATTAAGACGCGGATTGTAGGTCGTAGTGGCCTTCAGCATACCGACAAGCACAGCCGACTCCTCCGTCTTCAGCTGCATCGGCGTCGTGTTGAAATAAGTCTTCGCCGCCGTGCGGATGCCGAAAGCATTGCTGCCGAAATCCACCGTATTGAGATACATCGTCAGAATCTCCTTTTTTGTATAGAACATCTCCAGTTTGACAGCCGTCACCCATTCCTTCGTCTTCATCACCAACAGACGCACGCCAGGTATAAATCCAGTGAGTCCGGTGGAATACTCCGTGCGTGTGCGGAACATATTCTTGACCAGCTGCTGAGTAATCGTGCTCGCTCCACGCGCCTCGTGGTGCACAGCCATATCCTTCATCGCAGCCGCCACACCCTGAAAATCTATGCCGTGGTGGGAATAGAAACGCTCATCCTCCGTCGACACCAACGCGTTGATGAGCATTGGCGAAATCTCGTCATATTCAACAGGGATACGGTTCTCGCGATAGTAACGTCCGAGCACCTTGCCGTCGGCACTGTAGACAATCGACGCTTCATCTTGTTTGGGATGGGCTATGTCATATAAGCTCGGCGATTTTCCGAAAAGCCACAAGAAATTGATGTCGACCAATATCAAATAAAGGACAAACGACACCACCACCGTGGCACACACAATACCCACTTTTCCATACCAACGCGCCTGCTTGTAAGTGCGCCGATACCAATTCCACATTTTGACGCAGCCGCGCCAAATGTAACGGAGCAACACAAGCACTCGCCTAAGAAGCCCCTTCAAAAAATTTGGTTTCATCCGGTTGTTGTTTTATCAACTGCAAAGATAGTGCAAGGTGAGTGAAGCGCAAAACAAATTTATTTGATTTTGCGATTCCGAACCGCTGCCTATCTTTCAATAAAACAATCATCCGCACGCAGCAGTTCTGACTGTTATGCCACATTTCAGTCATATCCGCTTTCTTTTTGCTATTTTCAACGTATTTGCAAAACTTTTTTCCACAACAACGGCTATTTTTGTCGCATTTAGTTTGCAGGCTTGATGTTTTTCCATATCTTTGCAATCAAAATGTAAGTAAAGAAGAGAAAAAAGCGGGATTATGAAAGAAAATTTGAACAAAAACAATCTTTTTTCCAAGAAGATAGACCAAAAAGACTATCCAAGTCACCAGCCCTTGGGGCTGTATGACTCTTCCTACGAACACGATGCATGCGGTGTGGGCATGCTCGTCAACATAAATGGTGACAAATCCCACGAACTGGTTGATGCAGCACTGACAGTGCTTGAAAACATGAAGCACCGCGGCGCAGAGGGTGCCGACAACAAGACAGGCGACGGCGCCGGGATTATGATTCAGATTCCACACGAATTCATTCTTCTTCAAGGCATTCCAGTGCCGGAGAAAGGCAAATACGGCACCGGACTGATGTTTCTGCCGAAAGACGAGAAACGCCAAGCCGCAATTATGGGAATCGTGATTGAAGAAGTGGAGCATGAGGGACTGCAGTTGATGCACATGCGCAATGTGCCTGTACGCTCAGAGATTCTCGGCAAAGACGCCCGCGACACAGAACCCGACATAAAGCAGATTTTCATTACCGGAGTTACCGACACCGACACTTTTGAGCGCACGTTATATCTTGTGCGCAAACGCATCGAGCGCCGCATCGACGACAAGGACTTCTATATAGTGTCGCTGTCAAGCAAGAACATCATTTATAAGGGTATGCTCTCGTCAACCCAAGTGCGCGAGTATTTCAAAGACCTCACACAACCATATTTCACAAGCGGGCTGGCGTTGGTGCACTCCCGCTTCAGCACCAACACGTTTCCAACCTGGAGTTTGGCACAGCCGTTCCGTCTGCTGGCGCATAACGGTGAGATCAACACCATCCGCGGCAACCGCGCCTGGATGGAGGCAAGAGAAAGCGTGCTGTCGACGCCGGCGTTGGGCAACGTCAAGGACATACGTCCAATCATCCAACCGGGCATGAGCGACTCCGCCTCGCTCGACAATGTGCTGGAATTCTTCGTAATGTCGGGACTAAGTCTGCCACACGCCATGGCAATGCTCGTGCCGGAGTCGTTCAACAACAAGAATCCTATCAGCGAGGATTTGAAAGCGTTTTATGAATACCACTCCATCCTTATGGAACCGTGGGACGGACCGGCGGCACTTCTTTTCAGCGATGGGCGTTATGCCGGCGGAATGCTCGACCGCAACGGTCTGCGTCCGGCGCGCTATCTGATTACGAAAGGCGGTATGATGGTGGTTGCGAGCGAGGCTGGAGTAATCAACATCGAACCTGCCGACATCGAAGAAAAAGGACGTCTGCAACCTGGCAAAATTCTGCTTGTCGACACACAGGAAGGCAAGATATACTATGACGGCGAGCTGAAAGCGCAGCTTGCCGCCGCACGCCCATACCGACAATGGCTGTCGACAAACCGCATCGAGCTGCACACGCTACGCAGCGGACGCAAAGTGGACAATGCCGTCAGTCTCTTCGGCAGAAAGCTGCGTGCTTTCGGATTCACGCGCGAAGACGTGGAACGCACCATAAAGCCTATGTGCGTGAACGGGTCGGAGCCTACTGCCTCTATGGGCAACGACACGCCGCTTGCCGTGCTGAGCAGCCGTCCGCAACTGCTGTTCAACTACTTCCGTCAGCAGTTTGCTCAGGTGACCAACCCCGCCATAGACCCAATCCGCGAACAGCTGGTGATGTCGCTGACAGAATATATCGGCGCTGTGGGCATGAACATCCTTTTGCCAAGCGAGTCGCACTGCAAGATGGTGCGTCTGCCCCACCCCGTGCTGACCAACACCCAGCTCGACATTCTCTGCAATATCCGATACAAGGGATTCAACACCGTGATGCTGCCAATGCTGTTTGATGCGGCAAAAGGCACCGCCGGGCTGCAGGAAGCCATCTATGAGCTGTGCCGCCGCGCCGAGGCATCGGTCGACGACGGTGTGAACTACATAATACTGACCGACGAGGGCGTCGACCGCGACCATGTGGCAATTCCGTCGTTGCTGGCGGTGAGTGCTGTGCACCATCATCTGATTTCGGTGCAGAAACGTGTGCAGACCGCTCTTATCGTCAAGAGCGGAGAGATCAGGGAGGTGATGCATGCCGCACTGCTGCTTGGCTATGGAGCAAGCGCCATCAACCCTTATATGGCATTCGCCGTGCTCGACGACCTGGTGAAGCGCGGCGATGTGCAGATGAACTACGAAACGGCTGAAAGCAACTACATCAAGGCTCTTTGCAAGGGTCTCTACAAAATAATGAGCAAGATGGGCATCAGCACCATCCGTTCCTACCGCGGAGCAAAGATTTTCGAGGCTGTAGGAGTCAGCGATGAGCTGCTGCACAACTATTTCGGGACACAGACATCGTCCATCGGAGGTATCCGCCTGAAGGAAATCGCCGACAGCTACACGCATTTCCACGATGATGGCTTCTCCATTAAAGACGAAGACGAGATTCTGCCAAACATCGGGCAGTTCTCATATCGCAAAGACGGCGAGCGCCACGCCTGGAATCCTGAAACGATTGCACTGCTACAGCTTGCCACCCGTCAAGGCAACTACAATAAATTCAAAGAATTCACAGCCGCCGCCGACCACAAAGAAGAACCGATATTTCTGCGCGACTTCTTCACGTTCAAGAAGAATCCGATTCCGATTGACGAAGTGGAGCCGGTAGAAGAAATTGTAAAGCATTTCGTAACTGGAGCAATGTCGTTTGGAGCCATCAGCAAGGAAGCCCACGAGGCGCTTGCCCTGGCAATGAACCGACTCGGCGCACGCAGCAATACGGGCGAAGGCGGCGAGGACAGTAGCCGTTTCCATGAGACGGTCGACGGAGTGTCGCTGTCGAGCAAGACAAAGCAGATTGCCTCCGGCCGCTTCGGCGTCACAACGGAATATCTGGTCAACGCCGAGGAGATTCAAATAAAGGTGGCACAGGGAGCGAAACCCGGCGAGGGAGGACAATTGCCCGGATTCAAAGTCAATGAGGTGATTGCCCGCACACGCCACTCCATTCCAGGCATCTCACTCATCTCTCCGCCACCGCACCACGACATTTACTCAATCGAAGACCTCGCGCAACTGATTTTCGACCTTAAGAATGTCAATCCGCGCGCAGCCATCAGCGTGAAACTCGTGGCGGAAAGCGGTGTCGGCACTATCGCGGCGGGTGTGGCAAAGGCAAAGGCCGACCTGATTGTAATCTCAGGAGCCGAGGGAGGCACAGGAGCGTCGCCGGCTTCATCGATGCGGTATGCCGGAATCTCGCCTGAGATTGGTCTGAGCGAGACGCAGCAGACGCTCGTGCGCAACGGGCTGCGCGGCAAAGTGCGCCTTCAGACCGACGGCCAAATGAAAACCGGACACGACATCGTGAGCATGGCGTTGCTCGGCGCCGAGGAATTTGGATTCGGCACGACAGTGCTTATCGTATTGGGATGCGTGATGATGCGCAAATGCCACTCAAACACCTGTCCTATGGGCGTTGCCACACAGAATCCTGAACTGAGGGCACACTTCCGCGGACATGCCGACCACGTGGTCAACTATTTCCGTTTTCTCGCCGAAGAGGTGCGTGAATATCTTGCAGAGATGGGATTCCGGAAATTCAACGACATCATAGGCCGCACCGATTTGATTGAGATAAACAAAGCAGTCAGCCAGAAGTCAGAGCTACACGACTTCTCCCGCCTGCTGCATAAAGAAAGCGGAGACGCAAGCATACGCCACACAGAAGCGCAGATGCACGACATCGACAGCGTGCTCGACCGCACAATCATAACAGCCTCCGATCCGGCTATCAGCAACGGCAAAGAAGTGTCGCTCGAATATGCAATCGCCAACACCGACCGCGCTGTAGGCGCGATGCTGTCGGGATTGATTGCCGACAAATTCGGCAACGAGGGTCTGCCCGACGAGAGCATTTCCGTCAGATTCAAAGGCTCTGCCGGACAAAGCTTCGGAGCATTTCTCGCCCATGGCATAAGCTTCAAGCTTGAGGGCGAGGCCAACGACTATCTCGGCAAAGGACTCAGCGGCGGACGCATCGCCGTGGCACCCCCAGTCAGAAGCCATTTTGCGGCAGAGAAAAACACCATTGCCGGCAACACGCTCCTTTATGGAGCCACAAGCGGCGAGGTTTATATCAACGGCCGTGTCGGCGAACGTTTTGCCGTGCGCAATTCAGGTGCCATTGCCGTTGTTGAAGGTGTCGGCGACCACTGTTGCGAATATATGACCGGCGGACGCGTTGTGGTGCTTGGAGCAACCGGACGCAATTTCGCAGCCGGCATGAGCGGCGGCGTGGCATACGTTTGGGATCCCGACCGCAAGTTTGACTACTTCTGCAACATGGAGATGGTTGAACTCTCGCTCATCGAAGACTCCACGGCACGCAAGGAGCTGCACGAGCTCATTCGTCAGCACTACCGCTACACCGGCTCGGCGCTGGCACGCCAGATGCTTGATGAATGGAACCGGTATGTCGACGACTTCATACAGGTGACACCTATCGAATACAAGCGGGTGCTTGCCGAGGAACAGATGCTCAAACTACAACAGAAAATCGCCGAGGTGCAGCGTGATTATTAACATATTTTCCCAACCGATAAAACGAAACAACATATATGGGTAATCCTAAGGCTTTTCTTACCGTACCACGCCAGGAGGCGGGCTATCGCCCCATCCACGACCGTATCCGTGACTTCGGAGAAGTGGAACAAACCCTCAACACATCCGAACGCCGCCTGCAGGCATCCCGCTGCATGGACTGCGGCGTGCCGTTCTGCCACTGGGCATGTCCGCTTGGCAACCGCCCTCCGGAATTTCAAGACGCCATCTACAGAGGCAACTGGCACGAGGCTTATGAAATACTGTCGCTGACCAACGATTTTCCGGAATTCACCGGACGCATATGCCCAGCCCTGTGCGAGAAGAGCTGTGTGCTTAAACTTGCCGTCGACGCTCCTGTCACCATCCGCGAAGACGAGGGCGCAATTGCCGAGACAGCATTCCGCGAAGGATATGTGGTGCCGCGGCAATATCAACGCAACGGCAAAAATGTGGCGGTAGTGGGCAGCGGTCCCGCCGGACTGGCAACAGCCAACCAATTGAACCGCCGCGGCTACGACGTCACCGTGTTCGAACGCCGCGAGGCTGTTGGAGGACTGCTCCGCTTCGGCATTCCCAATTTCAAGCTCAACAAAGCCATCATAGACCGCCGCGTCGATGTGATGAAGGCAGAAGGCATAACTTTTGAGGTGAATGCCGACATCGACATCCTCAATCTTCCCAAAGGATTCGATGCCTATGCCGTCTGCACAGGCACCCCCCAGGCGCGCGACCTCAACATTCCCGGGCGCGACCTCAACGGTGTGCATTTCGCGCTCGACCTGCTGAGCCAACAAAACCGGGTGCTTGCCGGACAGACATTCTCAGCCGACGAGCGGGTGACGGCAAAAGGCAAGCGAGTGCTGGTAATCGGCGGAGGCGACACCGGCAGCGACTGCATAGGCACGAGCATCCGTCAAGGCGCCGTGGCTGTGACGCAGATTGAAATCATGCCGAAGCCTCCGGTAGACAACAACCCAGCCACCCCATGGCCACAGTGGCCGCAAGTGCTGCGCACAAGTTCGAGCCATGAGGAAGGCTGCGAGCGAAGGTGGTGTCTGTCGTCGACCAGATTCATCGGCAAGGACAACAATGTCACCGGAGTGGAGGTGGAGGAAGTGGAATGGACGCCAAACCCCGAAGGCGGACGCCCGCTGATGAAACCCATCGGCAAAAAGGAAGTCATCGACGCTGACCTTGTGTTGCTCGCCATGGGATTTCTTAAGCCCCAGCAACCCGAATTGCCCGACAACGTGTTTGTGGCAGGCGACGCAGCCACAGGGGCAAGTCTTGTGGTGCGGTGCATTGCCGCCGGACGCCAAGCGGCAGCCGACATCGACAAATATCTTAAAACCAAACAAGTCTAAAAAAACGATACTATCATGTGTGGTATAGCAGCAATCTTCAACATCAAGAGCGACGTTTCAGCATTGCGTCCCAAGGCATTGGCAATGTCAAAAAAAATACGCCACCGCGGTCCTGACTGGAGCGGCATCTATTGCGGCAAGTCTGCCATTCTCGCCCACGAACGTCTTTCAATCGTCGACCCCGAAAGCGGCGGCCAACCATTGTTCTCCCCCGACCGCAAGCAGATTCTTGCAGTCAACGGCGAGATTTACAACCACCGCGACATCCGCCAGCGCTACGAAGGCAAATACGACTTTGCCACAGGGTCTGACTGCGAGGTGATCCTTGCGCTCTACCGCGACAAAGGCATCGACTTTCTCGAAGACCTCAACGGCATCTTCGCCTTCGCACTGTATGATGAGGAAACCGATGATTTCCTCATTGCCCGCGACCCCATAGGCGTGATTCCGCTCTACATAGGCCATGACAAAGAAGGGCGCGTGTACTGCGCCAGCGAGCTCAAAGCCCTTGAAGGCTTCTGCGACGAGTATGAGCCATTTTTGCCAGGACATTACTACCGCGGCAGCGAAGGCAAGATGGTCCGCTGGTACAAACGCGACTGGATGAGCTACGATGCCGTCAAAGACAACACCGCCGATATAAAAGCCCTGCACGACGCCCTTGAAGACGCCGTCAGACGGCAGCTGATGAGCGACGTGCCCTACGGTGTGCTGCTTTCCGGAGGACTCGACAGTTCGGTAATTTCCGCCATTGCCAAAAAATTTGCCGCACGCCGCATCGAGACCGACGACAAGAAAGAGGCATGGTGGCCTCAACTCCACTCTTTTGCCGTAGGATTGAAAGGTGCGCCCGATTTGGCAAAAGCCCGTGAAGTGGCAGACTATATAGGCACCGTGCACCACGAAATCAACTACACTATCCAGGAGGGTCTCGACGCCGTGCGCGATGCGATATATTTCATCGAGACCTACGATGTCACCACCGTTCGCGCCTCCACGCCGATGTATCTGCTCGCCCGCGTAATCAAGAGCATGGGCATAAAGATGGTGCTCAGCGGCGAAGGCGCCGACGAGGTGTTTGGAGGCTACCTTTACTTCCACAAAGCACCCGACGCACGCGCATTTCATGAAGAGACCGTGCGCAAGCTGTCGAAGTTGCACCTCTACGACTGTCTGCGTGCCAACAAGTCGCTGTCAGCATGGGGCGTTGAAGGACGCGTGCCGTTTCTCGACAAAGAATTTCTTGACGTTGCGATGCGGCTCAATCCGGAATCCAAGATGTGTCCCGGCAAAACCATCGAGAAACGCATAGTCCGCGAAGCCTTTGCCGACATGCTCCCAGAGAGCATCGCTTGGCGACAGAAAGAGCAATTTTCCGACGGAGTGGGCTACAGCTGGATCGACACCCTCAAAGAAGTGACTGCAGCAGCCGTCTCCGACGAGCAGATGGCGCATGCGGCAGAACGATTCCCCATCAACCCGCCGCAGAACAAGGAAGAATATTACTACCGCACCATATTTGAAGGATATTTCCCGTCCGACAGTGCGGCTCGCAGCGTGCCGAGCGTGCCGAGCGTGGCATGCTCCACCGCCGAAGCCCTCGCCTGGGACGCCTCGTTCCGCGGTGTCAACGACCCCAGCGGCCGTGCCGTGGCGGGTGTTCACGATGATGCCTACACAAAGGAGCACACTGAAAAAGCCAACACCATATAGGCGTGGAAAGCCATCGGCCTCCGCAGCCACGGGAATGACTCGTTTTATAGGTAAATACAAAAACCAGCATTCAAGATTCGTCAACGTCAGGAAATAGTTTTGACGATTGCCCTGCGGCAATACTTTGATAGACAAAAGGACTGGCACGGGGTGTCAGTCCTTTTGTCTATATATGCTCAACGTAAAAAAGACGGAATACGCGAGCGATGCGCCACGAAACAATGTCAACGCGCGATGCGGCTATTCTACCACTATCTTCCGTGTCTTGCCTGCCACGGTGACCTCTACTCCGGAGAACCCACTTATGTTGCTGAATTCATTCCAGACTTCCGCCTGCTTATAGGCAGTGACAGATATAACTGGAACAATCAATTCGCAGTTAGTTTTATTGACTCTGTCAAACACTCCGGAGCCACACACTGGCGGAATTTCAGCCAACGATGTTATCTTCGACAAGTCGCTGCAACAAATGAAAGCACCATCTCCGATGCTCGCCACGCTGTCCGGCAATGTCAGTTCGGTCAAGCCGCTGCAACCATAGAAAGCATAATACCCAATGCTCGTCACGCTGTTCGGTATGACACTGTTTTTGCATCCGACAATCAATGTGTTGAATTCTGTATCAATTATTGAATTGCAATTATCTCGGGAGTCGTAGCAACTGTTTCCACTCTCTACTGTTATCTTTTCTAATCCGCTGCAATATGTGAAAGCAATATCCCCGATGCTCCTCACACTGTTCGGCAATATAAGTTCGGTCAATCCAGAGCAACCATAGAACGCACAATCCCCGATGCTCGTCACGCTGTTAGGCAATGTCAGTTCGGTCAAGCCATTGCAACCACTGAAAGCACCATCTCCTATGCTCCTCACGCTGTTCGGCAATGTCAGTTCGGTCAAGCCACGGCAACCATAGAACGCACAATCCCCGATGCTCGTCACGCTGTTCGGTATGACACTGTTTTTGCATCCAACAATCAATGTGTTGGTTCCCGTTTCAGTGCCTGTATTTACAACCGATTATTACTCAATATTTTATAGATAATAAGTCAGAAATATGGTTGTTATTTTTAATTGCACATTCTAAAAGGTGAAGATTTAACGCTTTTATTGATTATTAACTCAAAAAGGACATCAACTTGGGTCGTTTCTTCTCTTTTCCTTGCTATTCGTTTCCGATATTCCACTTTTGTTTTGGTCTATCTCATATGTACTGCAAAGGTATTGATTTTTGTTTGATATTGCTCCTTGCTTGCTCCTTGTCGTAGATTAATTTTCACACAGGAATTTTTGTTCTCTTTCTATAGGGGCTTGAAACAATCCATTTATTGGAAACAATTAAAGACGGAGCTGGTTTGCCCCAGTGCTTTTTAAGAAACAGGGCAATTATTTTATCTCCACAAAGGCTCTTGTTCCCAATTATGAGGAAAGCCTAATAAACGAGTTCTTACTGATGGGTATTTCGATAAAAGCTGCTTGAAATCTGCAACAAAAGTGTTGCCCATAGAAATGGAGTTAAGCCAATACACCACATAGCAGAGTTGCGGATAAAGTGTTTGTTCACGGAACGAGAAATCCGTAATCCATGTGTTTGGCATACGCATAGGCATCATTGGCTTGACAGGAAAGACCCGATTTGACAGTCTTGAATGATGGGCGCAGCAATTACGAAGTACGGGTCTGGGTACGGATTAAAAGGCTAAGTGATTATTTTCAGTCATTTAGCCTTTTTAATTATCTAATTTTTCCCCACATTTTCCCCACAGCTGTCTATTTATATACAGGGCAACCGCATCAAAATAACGTTAGCTTAGGAAACAAACGTAGTTTTCAACCTCCTCCTCTCCCTTATTGTCCATTTTCCTAAAAAAACCATTGGTCCAAATCGAAACTACTACCCCATAAAAATTGATTTTTTGCCCCATATAATTCAAATTTCCCTTGCGGGTAATATTTTTTAAGAAACATGATTTTTGACAACAGGCTATTATTCAGACAAATACAAAATTATGCATTTTTAAGGGGGGATATTGTAAATTGTTGAAACTTCTCATCCTTGTATCCACCCCACTTATCCCTATTAATACAAAATCGACAAGTATTGATTATCAGGTTATTGACATTTTGATGCGGTTGCCCTGATTTATATATTTTAGAAACATATTTTTCCGTAAAGTTATGTACTAAAGTTTCCCACCCCTTAAAACACTAACTTTTCTCATTTTCCTTTGTCTGTCTTCCCCCATATCCATTGACTGTTAACACATGCCTAACAGAAGTTATGCAGACTATCCACATACTTCGTCCCATTTTTCCAACGCTTCAGCCATTACAAGGATTTTGCTCATCTCTTTGTCGTTTCCGCTGATTGTAGCCATAAGGTATTGGGGCGTCATTCCAAGTATTTCTCCTAAAATGCGAAGAATGCGTTCGATGCAGGTAAGAACTCGCTTCCATAACGTGAGTGCCATGAGATCACCCTCCATATCCGAAAAGAGTTCGCCCATGGTTTGATATTCTGTGAATCTCTTTTCCAAAGCCATGACGGTATATGTAAGGTAACACAGCGTTGCGTCGGCTATCTGACCATTAAAGTCACAACCTTGATAACCTCCTAATCCGAGATATTGCTTAGTCTCCTTGTTCATCACCTCTATGTTCCATCTAATCTGATACACTTCAAAGGCTTTTACGAAAGACATCGTTGTATCCGTGGTGAGCAGAACGTTCCATGCGGAGTTTCTACCATACTTGATGAGGAAGATTCTGATAGGTATATCTCCTAAGTTGCCGTTGAGCTGAATATATCGACATTTGTATTTACGACAGTTCTTTCCTCGTTCACGTTCATAGGTGGCAATGAGTTCTGCAGCATTTTTCTTTTTGCCCGATATAGTGTATTTTGTCTTTCCCATTTTTGCAAGTCCAACAAAGTGCATTGCCCCTTTACCTATGCTTCTAACACATGTCATAAGTTGCTCGCAGGTGAACCAACTATCGGTAATCACATACTTCGCATGTAACCCCATCTTCCATCCACGGCGAAGCATATCCATGGCAACTTCCAGCTTAGACATCTTACACTCTTGAAAGCGCTTATAATCAGGATTGCCGGTGTTCCTCTTGGTGTGATATGCCTTTTTGAGTTGCTGTCTTGTCAGCCCGCAGTTGCCTTGCTTCCCCTTTTCTTGATGTAGTGAAAAATCAAAGGGTATAGTTGTCTTGCCGTCAAAGAAGGCACAAAGTAACAGCTTGTAGCCCAATACGCATCTGCCTTTCATATGGTCGAAAACACGACTGATACCCTCCATCCTCACACCACTCTTCTCAAGTACGGTGTCATCTATAATGAAACATGTAGTGGTATCTGATTGAGGAACTTCGCCATACTTACGCAATAGGCACATATAACGCAGTGCAAAGTGGTTCATCAATCGTCTCCAATCCATCTGTGGGCGAATCATCATGCGATAGAAACAGTTCTTACCATGATTTGAAAGCTCATATATCTTATGTTTGCATATACTATGGATGCTCTCGCCCACAATGCGGAAGAGGCAAAGAGAGAGGAGCAACTCCGAAGCCGAAACTCCGTCCTGTTTCTCCAATGAAAGGCGAGATAATAGGTGACCGATGCCAAACTTGCCAAAAAGATGAAATAAATCATCACTCATTCGGGTTTTAACACTCAAAAGTTTGGATAACTCACTTATTTTCTCTATTTTTGCTTCCATAACAGTTTTGTTGTCTTGTCTTTAAAATCAGTTCTTTAGCGATTACTAATTTACAAAGAAAATTCGACAAACTGTTATTTTTCTATCTATTTATTTGGGTGGGAAACTTTAGTTATGTACCTTTGTCGGCAAATAAAGATATTCTCGTCAAACAAATATAAATAATATAAACATGGAAAAAAACAGAAAAAAACAAATCGTAGTTTTGAGTATAGCTTTAGTTTGCATTTTCATCTTGGTATTTTCATTGTTCCATAAATCAGCGACAAAAGATAGCGCAAATCCTCCTTTAACAAATGTTTTGACTGATAGCATTTCTCAAATTGTCTCAGCTTGTCCTGGCGAAATTGGTGTGGCGGTTATTGTTAATAACAGAGATACGGTTAAGGTCAATAATAAGAGTGTTTATCCTATGATGAGTGTGTTTAAGGTTCATCAGGCATTAGCTCTTTGTAATGACTTTGACAATAAAGGAATTTCACTTGATACCTTAGTAAATATAAATAGGGATAAACTTGACCCAAAGACTTGGAGTCCTATGCTGAAAGATTATTCAGGGCCAGTCATATCATTGACAGTGAGAGATTTGCTGCGTTATACTCTTACTCAGAGTGACAACAATGCAAGCAACCTTATGTTTAAGGATATGGTTAATGTCGCTCAAACAGATAGTTTTATAGCCACACTCATTCCTCGTTCAAGTTTTCAGATAGCTTATACGGAAGAGGAAATGTCGGCTGACCATAACAAGGCTTACTCTAACTATACATCTCCTCTTGGTGCTGCAATGTTGATGAATCGTTTGTTTACTGAAGGTCTTATCGATGATGAGAAACAAAGTTTCATTAAGAATACGTTAAAAGAATGCAAAACAGGTGTAGATAGGATAGCAGCTCCACTTCTTGATAAAGAAGGGGTTGTTATAGCGCATAAGACAGGTTCAGGTGATGTTAATGAAAATGGTGTTCTTGCAGCTCACAATGATGTTGCCTATATATGTCTGCCTAATAATATCAGTTATACCTTAGCGGTATTTGTTAAGGATTTCAAGGGAAATGAATCACAAGCGTCACAATATGTTGCGCATATATCAGCTGTAGTATATTCTTTATTAATGCAAACTTCAGTAAAATCTTAAACTGCACTTGCTTTGATAATTAATGATAAACAATCTAAAAGCACTCTAATCGTTATCGGAGTGCTTTTAGATTACTAATCAAATTGCTTCTATTATAATTTGAATCCTCTACTTTTTCTTTCTTCCTGTTGCGGCACTCTTGCTCCATATCTAAGCCTGTGCCATTGCTCCCTGAACCAGTCGGCAATCGGCTTCCTGTTTATTGTCAGGTTCAGCCTGCTTTCATCGTCAGGGTCATTTTCCACCCTTAAAATATCATCCTTTATATCAAAGTTCCGCCTGTGTTGCTCGGAATAGATTTTACCGCTACATTTCAGGGCTTCTTTTTTGACTATAAGACTTTCAGTCATTTCTTTAGAGAATCCCAGCATGGCACAAAACTTTTCCATGCGCAGCATTTCCCTGAACATCGGAAACCACCTGAAAGCCTTGTCTATGATTCTGGCGAGCCGTGACAGTTCTTTTTCTTTCATGTCAAGTTCCTGCCTGTGCATTTCTCTGAGATTGTGGATTTGCGTATCATGCTGTTTCTGCATCTGCTGTACTTGGCTCTGCAATTTTTCAATATTGGTGTTCCGTTTTGAAACCTCGTCTTGCAGTTTTTCGTTGGCACGTTCCAGTTCTTTCAGTTTTCCACTCCCGAAAAGAGAAGCAACTCCACTAGTTATGGCTGTCGCTGCCGTGGTGGCTGTCTTCTTTAACTTGTCAGTGCGTATTTCTGATTTCACCTGTTTCAGTTCCTGCTCGGCAAGATTTATCTGTTCTTCTTTGTGCCGTTTGGCTGCATCCATGCGTTGCAGTTCAGCTTTCTGCTTCTCAATGATAAAGTCGTTCCGTTCCAGATGCTCCTTACCAGTGACAGCCTTTGACTGCCCGCGTTCCATCAGCAGGATGTCGGATGCAAGGGTCTGCATCTGCATCATGTCATCGTCATTGAGCTTTCGGCTCTTTCCTGTTTCGTGGTTCATCCAGTCGAAAACGATATGGGCATGATAGTTCGGCTTGAACCATCTGTCCCCGACTTTGAAGCTTTCCCTGTCTTCCGCTTCCGGCTGACCGTTCAGCCAATGCCCTTCATCCTTGTGCAGGAAGATTTGCAGCGGTGTGATTCCCCAGCGTCTTTGACACTCCTCACCGAATTTACGCACGTCTGCCAGTGTGGTGTCCGACCTGACAAGCAGCACTCCTTCACGTATGGGGGAGCATCCCGCAATCTTGACTATTTTACCGTTCTTGCCTTTGCGTTCACGCTCCTTTTCCTGCATGGCACGTCCGGTCTTTTCCTTTACCATCTGTCTGATATTGTCATAATGCATCCGCAAATCCGGACTGCCGAAGTCGGGATTTATCCACTGCTCATTATCGGTGGAGAGTTCTGGAACCACATAGGTTCTGGACTCTCCGATGTGGCGCATGTATTCGGCAGTCCTCCTGTTGTGAGCCTCACTCGATGCGATATTGCAGGGCTTGATATGTATGCTTGATTTTGTTGCCATAGATACTTGTTTTTTGGGTTTGTACTTTATTGTTTGCTTTTCCGCTGTCCGTAAACGCATGGGGTTCTTAGGGGTGCAACCCATAAGCGGAGATTGCAAAGAGAGGGTCACTCTTTGCTCTGGGTTCTCAGGGGAGAAACGCCCTGAGTGGGTCATTAGGGTAAAACCCTAATCCCCTCGGGAGAGCCCACAACTACGTAAGCGGAGCGTGTAGTTATAGTGGGCTATATCAATGGCAAGCCATTGTCTGCAAACTCCAGCCTACGGCTTCCGCTCTCCTCCGTCAGGGAGGTTTTTCATCATCGTTGCCGATTGGAGATGCACCGACCAGCACAAGGTCTAAATCGTCTATCAGTTTTTGCAGGACGGGATTCTTCTCTATCATCCGCTGGAGGATTCTCTCAGCCTCGACCAAGTGGTTGGCTGTACTCATCACCTTGCCCTCCCGTATCTGAAAGATAATCCAATCGGCTATGTCGATATGGGCTTCTTTTTGTTTCGGGGTGGCATTCCTTTCGATGATGTCCGAAACCACCACCTTACAAAAGTACATGCTCTCGGCTCGCTGTTTCCACTCGGCATAAGCATCGGCATCGGGAAAGAGAAGCACGGTTCGCCCTGACAGTACACGGAGTTTCTCTTCTCTCATCTGACTCTTACCACCCGTAGCCAGCCATACATAATCGGGGAAGATAGCAGAACCGATAACGGCACTCTTCTCGGATTCCACCAAGACCACCACCTTGTCGGGATGCGTTTTCAACAAGTGTTCCCCGAAAAGGCATTGGGATAGTTGCCAATCCTCTGCCAACACACGCTGCTTTTTCAATATGCTGTGTATCCAGTTCACTGCCGATGTCTGTCCTCCCTTGATACGGTGTCCGTCTTCGGGATTGTACTGCATCACCTTTCCCGTGCGTACCTTGCCCGTCCTGTCTATCTGCCAAAAGATAACAGAGCCGTCACGGGTAGCCCCCAAACGGTATTCCTCCAACAACCGCTTCAACACCTCTTTCGCCTTGTCGCCATAGTAGGAAGTAAGGAGTGTGAAGAGGAAACGGAAGAAATTGCTACGCTCGCTTTGCGACTTCTCCACATAGTGAGGGGGAATATAGCCGATGGCTGTCGGCTTACTTTGCTGCTTCACTTTCTTCTGCTCTGCTCTTTGCCTGTCAAAAGAGAAATCATTGGTAGTTCTGTGTTCAGGATGCTCTTGAAAATACTCTTTCGGAGTGTAGTGATACCCACAACCGCTTTCGTGGTTACATCTGCCGACCGATGGATGCAACGGCACATTATTTTCGTCCACGTAATAGACGAAAGAATGCCTGTCTCCGCATTTGGGGCAGGTATGCCGTGTTGCCGTTCCTTTATACTTCTGTAATGAATAATTGCCCATAGCTTAGTCCGTTTTTGATGGTTGATTGTCGGCTGTCCCATCCTGTCCCATTGTCCCACACTCTAAGGGTTGGGACAGTGGGACACTTGGGACACCTGCGTTTTTACTCTCTTTGCTGCGCTGGATGATACGGTTTACGGTGGACTTGCCACAATTCACCTGTGAGGCTATCTCCCTGACGGACTTGCCCGATTGGGAGAGTTGCAGAATTTGGCAATCCCTTTGGCTTGATTCATTGTCGCCCAATTTTTTCAAGTGTTCCTTTTCCGTGGAATAGCCCCTGAACACGAACTGCAAGAAAGCATCCACCTTGTCAATCTCGTAAACGATTACATTATCCGCATCATGAGAGAACGTGCCATAGCGCACTTTAAGCTGCTTCACATAGCGAAGCCCTCCGTCTTGGGCACTTTTTCCAATGGTGAACACGCTGTCAAAGAAATTGTAGAGCCGTTTGCTTCCGGCAAGGTCGTTGGATGTGATGGGACAATCCAAAGAGCGTTTGGGCGTATGTGCCAGGACAAGGATAGAGAGCGCATATCTCTTTTTGAGATTGTTCAGCTGAATCATCAGCCGTCCTGCGGCATCGCCTTTCTCCATGGCGCAACACAGGTAGGTAAGATTGTCAATGATGAAAATCTTGCAGTCGGTCTGCACAGCCATCTGTTCAATGCCGCCTATGATAGCTTCCTCAAAGTTGGCATCCAAAAGCTGGTTGCAGTCAATAGACACCCGATAGATTTTGTCGGGAAAGGTGTAGAGCTCTCCATGCTCGTTGGTATAGCGGAGCTGGAACTGCTTTTCGGACAGTTCAAAGTCCAGATACAGCACATTGTCGGTTCGGGCGATGCGGTCGGCTATCTGCACGGCAAGGATGGACTTGCCCACGTTGGAATCGGCAAACAAGCAGGAGAGTTCCCCCTCGTACCAAAAGCTGTCCCACAGCGCACGGGGCGTAGGCAATAACGATGCTTCAAGAATGGTTTGGTTTGCCGTCTTGATATTCATCATGCCTACACTGTCGGGCATACCGTTATGCGCTTGGGATGCTTTTGTGAGGTCGCCACGTATCAGGTTGATATAGTTCTTATCCTCTTCCATATCATTCACCAGTTACGTGGGTTGGGCTTGCGACGGTGGGAAGAGGATAAGGACTTGTTCAGTTCCTCGTCTGACAACGGTATGGGATTCTTTCGGGCGGTTTCCAGCCACTTGTCCAGTTCGTCACGGTAAAGGCAATAGCGTTTGCCGGGCTTGGTGGCAGGGATTGTCCCTTCTGACAGTTTCATGTAGAGCGTACCCTTAGGGATACCTAAATACTCTGCTGCCTCGTCCACAGACATGGGCACGTGGGTGTCCACCGTTTTGGCATTGTTCACACTGCGCTGCTCGGCGAGCAGGCTTTTCAGGCTCATCACTTCGTCTCGAAGCTGAGCGACAACCTCGGGGAGGTCGTTGAAGGTAAGAATTGATTTTTCCATTCGCGTACTCGTCTCTTTTGTAAGACTTGGCGCAAAGGACTGAAATGATATATCCGTGAATATCTCCACGACACGTCATTGCAAAATAATTCCCGAATAATTAAGCCCAGCCATAAATGACGGGTAAAATTACTCGGGAAACGATGTAAAACAGGCGGTTATGAGTTACCGGATGGTTGTCGTTGGTGTCGTGATTATCCTAATTCCGCACATAATCCTCGGGATAGTGGAAATCAAGTTTGCCGTTTTCGGGTTCATCAATGGGAATTTCCGTCTTTAACGGCTCTACCTTGAAATTCTTGATGGTTGATAAGTCTGTATCAGCAAACGATTTCGGGAAAAGGGCTTTGATGAACTTGGCACGGTTATCCCCATTGTAGTATCTCTTGTACAGGAAACGCTCAGAGATATTCCATACGAAGTGACGGAGTGGAATGTTGTTGATGTCTTTGGTAAACGGTCTTTGTATGGGCTTCGGGGTATAAGTGTTAAGATTCATCCATTTGTCCACCTCAGTACAGATGTGGTTCACGGTTTCTTGGTCGGCAATGCGAGGCAGGTAATAATGGCAATACTCCATGACCATGCGGATGCGCTCTTCCTTTTCCCGTTGCTCTCTGCTTGCGTAATTGGCACGGTTCTTTTCGTGAAGATCCGGGGCGATAGTAAGCTCTATCGGTTGTGTTTGGATAAGTGTCTCTTCTTTTGTCGGGGATGATTCGGGTACAGGCTCAGGGACTGATGTAGGTCCAGGCACAGATGTGGCTTCTTCAAGTGTATTTTGTGACAGTTCTTCCTGCACCTCTATGGCTTCGGCAATCGTTTCTTTCTTGCCGAACTTGATTTTGTAGATTTCGTATGTATCAAAGATAAGTGTCTGAAAGGAGAGATAGAGCAACCATCCCAACAGGTTACAGCATACGAATACTATCCACCTGACAAAGTTGTCTTGGTTGAAGCTGTCCGCTATTACCAGCGTGGCAATGGAAGATATTAGGACGATGGCGAAGCCGACAAAGCCCAAGATGATGTATTTGTCCTTGATTGATGATTCCATATTTCGTTGAGAGATTGAATGTTCCTGTATTATTTTGTGCAAAGTTAATGCTATTTTTCCCAATTACTGCCCGTTATTTGCGGTTAGAACGGTCTTTTTCAATGTATTTCACGAAATGTCATCATATCATACTCTGTTTCATACTCTGAGGGGCTTATAAATGGTGGCATCAAGCCAAAAACATAGAGGGGCGATTATAGCCTTGTAGCCATAACCGCCCCTCTGAATACCTGTCAATGTGAGACATTTATGCCTCCTTGCGCTTCAAGGTTATCTTGTCCACCACCTGACACATCTGCTGCGCTGCTATCTTGGAATAGATTTGTGTGGTGGTAATGTTCTTATGTCCGAGATAGGCTTGGATGACAGCCATGTCCGTTCCCATTTCCACGTGCAGGCTTCCGAAGCTGTGGCGGGTACAGTGAAAGGTGATTTTCTTGGTTATCCCTGCTGCCGTGAGCCACCGTTGGAGTGGTCCTTGCAGCATCTTGTCCTTGAAATCCTCAAAGATAAGTCCCTCGCCCCGTTCTCCCAGCAGTCCATAGGCTTCATCACTGATGGGGTTATGCACTATTTCTTTGGTTTTCTGCATACGGGTGGTAACGAACATCCTGCCGTTGGTGTATGGTTGTATCTGCTGCCACGTGAGCTGTCTGATGTCGCTCTTTCTCAGTCCCGTAAGACAGGCGAAAAGAAAAGCTTTTTTCAAGACCTCCTCCTCACAGGGTGTTTCGGCAAGCCGTATCAGTTCCTCTTGGCTCAAATGCTCCCTGATGGTGGGAATGCACTCGATGCGGTCTAAGAAGCCGTTTGGGTTCTCCTTTATCTTCCTGTCACGGTAGGCGGTGTGCAGCACGGCACGGAAAGTTGACCAATAGCCTGCTGCGGAGTTGATGTGCAGCTTTTGGTTGGTGTGGATGGATTGGGGTGCATCAAGCAGGTATTCCATGAACTTGCGGCACAAATCCACATCCACCTCCTCAAAGGTGCATTTGCCGTTCACGAACCGCTGGAAATGCTTGTATACGTGCTGCCACTTGATATTCTTGCGGTCAGCCAGTCCTTTGAAATAGGCAAGGAAATCGCCCTTCATCTTGGTCTTGTCAAAAAAGCCGTTGTTTTCATTGAAAATGGCTTCGTAGCGCTGGTTGCGCAGGATGACCGCTTTCTTCATCATGCGTGCGTTGAAGTCCCGTTCCTGCTGGTTTGCAGGTTTGGCGAAGATGTAAATTCCTAAGGCTTCACGTGTAATCACTCTCATGGTGACATTGTCACGGTAGCCGGGATAGTAGTCAAGGCATAGTGAATACTGTGTCCCGTTCTTAATCTTGCGCTTACGCAAGGTAACTGTTTTGCATTTACTCATAATAATTATGTTTTAATTGGTTGTATACATTTTGGAGTTGTATCCATGTTTCCGATGGCAAAGGAACAACGTGAAATATCCGTGAATACCTCCACGATACATCATTTTGAAATAATTTTCGATAATCCCGATTTTTCACGGTTATTTGTTCCTTTCAGCCATGACACGCTCCACATCTGAGCGCAAAAGCAGGTTTTTCACACCCACCTTTATCTTTTCGATGTGCTTCACCTTGACGATATGGCAGATGTTGGCTGACGAAAGACCATAGATTTGCTGCACCTGCTCAACGGTATAGTAGCGTTCATCGTTCACAAGGTCAGTTCTGCGGAGTTCGTTCAAATGTGATTTGGAGTAATAGGTACGCCCGTACTCTCTTTTAGTGGGTATCTTATGGCGATAGGTGTAGGCACGGAGTGCGGTCGGCTTCATGCCGAACAGTTCCTCCACCTCCTCGGTCAGTAGCCAGTCGGTAATTTCGCTAATATCAACTGCCACACCGAAAAACTCGTCAATATGCTTCTTGCTGTAATAGTTCTTTCCTGCGATACGGCAGATGGGGATATGGTTACGCTTGGCGGAAGTGTAAAGCCATGACTGCTTTACCTTAAAAAGGGACATCACCTCCTCGCCCGAATAGAAGTCCAACACTTCTTCGCTTTCCTTTTCCCTTTTTTCTCTTTTGGCAGGTAAGGAAGATGAAGATGATTTCCTTGGTGTGGAGGTGTTGCCGGGCAGGATGCGGTGATAGGGATTGCCCTCCAACATCTGCTCGATGTCGGCTCTGCGGATGAATGCCATGCGGTTGCTGATGCGTGAGGCTTTCAGCTTGCCGATGGCTACAAGTTTGTAAATGTACTGTCGGGAACAGCCCATGAGGATGGCTGCTTTGGAAAAGGTGAGATACTCCTGATGCTGTATCTCCATCAAGGGTTGGGCGACTTTGAAGAGGTTGTTCTTCTGCATCACTCTGGCTCGTTTGGCTTCTGCCTGACAAGCCTCACTGCAATATCTTTGCATACCGCTTCGGGTTACAAAGGACTTGCCGCAAAAACTGCATTTTCTGGTTGCTTTCATACCGTTTTATCGTTTAATGGTTCATTTCTTCAATCCTATATCTCTGAAATGGTAAACGGATGTGAACGGAAGTCAACCATTGTCGCTTTTCTACACAGTGTGACTGTTTCCGCATATCGGGGCGGTTATTGTCGCTTGTCGTAAACGGTTGTAAACCCTTGTCAACTGTCTGCACGGTGTGACAAAAAACAAGCCCCGCAAATTCTCCACGTCAGAAATACGTCTCAAAAATATGTGGAAATTTGGGAAGCGACAAATGGCAACCGAAAAGTGTTAAATTTTAGAATATGCTGGTAATTAAAGATTTACACTCGGATATTTCTGATTAGTTTTGGTTGTTCTATGGTTATAAATACAATTATTGAATTGCAATTACCCAAGGAGTCGTAGCGTTTGTTTCCTCGATCTACTGTAATCTTCTCCAAGCCACTGCAATCGCTGAAAGCATAATTTCCGATGCTAGTCACGCTGTTCGGCAATATAAGTTCGGTCAAGCCACTGCAACCATAGAACGCACAATCCCCGATGCTCGTCACGCTGTTCGGCAATGTCAGTTCGGTCAAGCCACGGCAACCGCGGAAAGCACCATCTCCTATGCTCGTCACACTGTTCGGTATGACACTGTTTTTGCATCCAACAATCAATGTGTTGGTTTCCGTGTCAATTATTGAATTGCAATTACCCCAGGAGTCGTAGCGTTTGTTTCCTCGATCTACTGTAATCTTCTCCAAGCCACTGCAATCGCTGAAAGCATAATTTCCGATGCTCGTCACGCTGTTCGGCAATGTCAGTTCGGTCAAGCCGCTGCAACCACTGAAAGCAGATTCCCCGATGCTCGTCACGCTGCTCGGCAATGTCAGTTCGGTCAAGCCACTGCAACCGCGGAAAGCAGATTCTTCGATTCTCGTAATGCCGTTAGGCAATGTCAGTTCGGTCAAGCCACGGCAACCGTGGAAAGCAAAATCCCCGATGCTCGTCACGCTGTTCGGCAATATAAGTTCGGTCAATCCACTGCAACCGCGGAAAGCATATTTTCCGATTTCCGTCAGACTGTTGGGCAATGTCAGTTCGGTCAAGCCACGGCATAAAGAGAAAGCACAATTCCCGATGCTCCTCACGCTGTTAGGCAATGTCAGTTCGGTCAAGCCACTGCATAAAGAGAAAGCAAAATCCCCGATGCTCCTCACGCTGTTAGGCAATATAAGTTCGGTCATACCGCTGCAACCATAGAACGCATAATCCCCGATGCTCATCACGCTGTTAGGCAATATAAGTTCGGTCATACCGCTGCAACCATAGAACGCATAATCCCCGATGCTCGTCACGCTGTTCGGCAATGTCAGTTCGGTCAAGCCAGTGCAACCGCAGAAAGCACCATCTCCTATGCTCGTCACACTGTTCGGCAATGTCAGTTCGGTCAAGCCACGGCAACCGTGGAAAGCATCATCAGCGATGCTCGTCACGCTGTTCGGCAATGTCAGTTCGGTCAAGCCGCTGCAACCTTCGAAAGCATTACCCCCGATGCTCATCACGCCGTTCGGCAATGTCAGTTCGGTCAAGCCAGAGCAACCAAAGAAAGCATAATCCCCGATGCTCGTCACGCTGTTCGGCAATATAAGTTCGGTCAAGCCACGGCAACCACTGAAAGCTCCATCTCCGATGCTCGTCACGCCGTTCGGCAATGTCAGTTCGGTCAAGCCGCTGCAACCAAAGAAAGCATTACCCCCGATGCTCATCACGCCGTTCGGCAATGTCAGTTCGGTCATGCCGCTGCAACCACTGAAAGCAGATTCCCCGATGCTCGTCACGCTGTTTGGCAATATCAGTTCGGTCAAGCCAGAGCAACCAAAGAAAGCAGCATTTCCGATGCTCGTCACGCTGTTCGGCAATATAAGTTCGGTCAAGCCGCTGCAACCTTCGAAAGCATTACCCCCGATGCTCGTCACGCTGTTGGGCAATGTCAGTTCGGTCAAGCCACGGCAACCCAGGAAAGCAGATTCCCCGATGCTCGTAATGCCATATTTGACTGTCGCTTTTCTTATTTCATAATCCTTAAAAGGCGAATCGCCATAGCCATTGTTCCACATTTCGCCACTTCCTGACAACGTGAGGTTGCCTGAATCGTCGAGAGTCCATGTTATTGAATCTCCACAACGCCCGGTTGCTGCTACAAAAGCATTAGCATACATTAGCATCGACGATAAAAAGGCCATCGTCAGAATAGTAATTTTCCTTTTCATTACTATTTGTTTTTAGAGTTTTCAGTTGTTTTTAATATCTCCAAATTATAAGTGCCGGCATCAAGGATTATTCCGATTTTCCTCGATTACCGCCACAAAGCGAATGTGACATCGTGTTGGCTCAATCGGCGACAGTGTCGCTAAGTGAAATGTTTAACCATGTATTCTTCATAATTTTGCAATTTGTTTTTCGAATTTACAAATTTAACAAACAAGAACACAATAATCACCCCCCCCCCACACAGTTAATTTTAGTTAATTGTATTGCAAAACATTTTTCCATAGGCTTGGCGTATTGGCGTGTTGTCGGTAAGAATAAATCTGTCAAAGTCAGGAAAGGATTAGCGACCGATTCCATTGCTGCCATGCAAATATAATCATCACTTCTGTTTATATTGATTTTCAGCAAAATAACGGCATAAAAAAGCTTACCAGACAGCAATATTCTGTTATGGGAATAAAAAGCGGAGGCTGCGCGTATTCACTACGGGCTGCCTCCTTAATTGAAGTAAACGTCAATGTTATTATATTTAATCTTATGCGTAACTGTGCATACCTGACAGGAAAAAGTTTACACCGAAATATGTGAACAGCACACTGAAAAAAGCCAACACCATATAGGCATGGAAAGCCATCGGCCTCCGCAGCCACGGGAATGACTCGCGATGGAATGCGAAAGCATAGACAATCATCGTGATCAAAGCCCACACTTCTTTCGGATCCCATCCCCAATAGCGTCCCCACGACACGTTTGCCCAAACGGCACCAAGAAAGATGCCTATGGTGAGCAGCATCACCGCCGGATACAGCAACAGTTCGCTGTGCTCTTTCAGCACCGTTATCTCATCGGTGGCAGCGCGGTTGCGCATACGCATCACGAAAGCGGCGATGCCGTTCATAGCCATAAACGCAAGCAGCGCATAGGCAACCATAATCACCGCCACATGCGCACTCAGCAACGGCGACTGCAGCACCGGCATCAGCTGCGACATCCTCGGGTTGGAGATGCCCATCATCGCCACCATAGTAGTCATTCCGCAGAGCAGCACGCCCATTGGCAGAGCCAACGGCATGCGACGCTCGGCAAGCATCGCTATCGGCACTGCGCACCAAGCCAGAAACAGCATCGTCTCATAGCCGTTTGACATCGGGATATGACCGCTCACAAACCATAGCAGAACGATAATAACGGATATATACAGCCACGCCGCCACCGCGATTGCGCGCAGCGTCAACACCGCCCACCGCCGAGGGCGGCCGCCGCGTGCCGACAACAGGCAGAACGAGAAGAAAGCCACCAGCCCCACGCACATCAATGTTATGGCAAGCGGACGGGCGTTGCTGACGGTGTTGTAAGTCTTCTCCGCCTTGAAACGAGTGTCGGAAGGCAATGTCGCTCCTCCGTTTTTCCGCTGATATTTGCGCACTTTCGTGTAGAAGTCAGACAAGTCGGTCCATCGTCCGGTCTGCACCAGCTCGTTGGCGTAACTAAGACTCATCTTCACAAACATCCATTCCTGTGTGTCGGTTTCGACAGGGATATTGTCATCGCCCTGCGAGAACCATCCAATTTTGCCTTCAGCATCCTTCAGCGGAAATATTTTCAACGACTTGCCGGTTGTAAGACGGTTTATAATGTCAAATTTCTCGGCAGCCTCGCGCAGACCCTGAGGATCGGCGAAGCGGTCAATGCCACGGAGTGGTTTCTCGAGCTTATACTCGTTGACATCAGAAAAGAAATCGCGCACAGAAGCATATTTGCCATCAATGCCAAGCAAGCGTCGCACCTCGGCGCTCTTGATTTTTATCATCGGCACCTTGCTCCAATCAGTTGGATAGTACAGCCAGCCAGAAAGCACCTGCTCCGCCGACAATCCGTCGAACGTAGCGTTGCCGCAAAGTTTCTCTGTGAACTCTTTCGCCATAGTCTGCAACGGACAGATGCGGTCGCCGTAAAGCACGTACAGATTGCCCATCTCCTCCGCCTGCTGTTGAGGCAAAGCCGGCAAATCAGAAGCCTGCGCCGACATTGCCAGCATCAGTGCTCCCACAACCGCCAACGGCTTTGCCGACAACTTTCTCAACAAACTGCGGAAACGCGATTTTCCCGACATCATGAACCAGCAGATGCTTGCAAGCAACAGAGCATATCCTGCATAGGTCACACCGATGCCCATCGGGTCGTGAGCCACGGTAAACACCGATCCGCCCTCGCTGTCATAGCCCGACTGATAGAAACGGTAGCCGCGATGAGAAAACACATTGTTCATCGACGCGGTGCCATTCACCCCATCAGCCGACAGATGGCTGACAAAGTCCATCGGCGCCTCCGTTCCGGCATAATATTCAATCTCAAACCGTTGCAGCTTAAGGCTGAACGGCATTTTCGCAACAGAGCCGTCGTCGAGCGTAAACGCGCTTGCCTCCGCACCATCCTTCAGGCGCAGCGTGCCATGTTCGCTTGTGAGCCACGACGTCAGCGCCCCAGCAAGAATGACGGCAAACGATGCATGAACAGCAAAAGCCGGCAGCCGGCGATACAGCCTGCTGCGCAGCATATATGCGACAGCCGACACCGCCATCACCGTCCACAAAGCCACGAACCACGGGCTTGTGTAGGCGGCAACGGCAGAGCTGTCGATTTTCTGTAAAATCGTGCCGACGGCAAGCACCACAAGGATGATTGCCATCAGCCCGAATGACGTTTTCTTCAGTACCCTCATCAAAATTATTAGATAGCGTTGATGAATTCAACAACAGCGTCGCGGTCAGCCTTGCTCAGCTTGCGGAATTTCTCCACCGCCCAACGAGCGTCGCTACCCGGGCATCCATGCCACATAATCGCCTCCAGCACGTTGCGGGCGCGGCAATCATGCAGACGGTCCTGATGACCAGAGCAAACGAGAGCCAGACCACGTCCCCACAGCGGAGTTGTACGGCACCAACCAGTACGGATGTCGTTAGGCATCATCAAGCGATGCTGCACCATATCAGTGTACGGCCAAATCTTCTGGTGCGGATAGCGAGGCAGACGAGCGTCGGCATTCTTGAAGAACCCGTTTGGATCGGTGAAATTGTCGTCGCCCGTAGTCCATGACGGACGGTGGCACGAAGTGCATCCAAGTTCGGTAAACAATTCCTTTCCGCGTTTCACCGTTGGGTTGTCGAGATTGCGCGCCGCAGGCACAGCCAGACCACGATGCCAGATGTAGAAGTTAACATAGTCATCGTCGGTCATCTCAACAGGGAGTTCCTTGTTCATAAGATAGTTGTAAATGTCGTTGGCAACGTTTCCCGTCTTGTTCCAGTCTGGGAAATACTCATAGAACTTATCCTGCACGTCCTTGTCGTTCATCGCCTTCTTGGCATAAGCCTCCGTCATATAGTGAGAACGGCGGTCGCTGCGCGTCACGTTGGTGATGTTCCAGATAGCGTTGGCGCCAGGGCCGTCCTGCAACGGACCGCGGGTAAGAGCGTAGGTGTAGCGCAGCACGTGTCCGTCCTTATATTTCTTCACGAAGTCGCCGTTTGCAAAGATAGCAGGATTCAGCTTCACACCCTTCGCCTCCTCAGCCTTGTATTGCGCAAGGATGTCGGCATCGTCGATAGCATCGAGCAGACCAGTTCCGTAAATACCGATTGTCGACTCAAGGCGCACCTCAACATCGGCATAAGGCAACGGCTTGTTGTTGCATTCGATAGGCACATAGAACGCACTCTCAGGAATCTTGACTTCCGGATATATCAACTCGTAAGTCTCACCGTCGTCAAACTTGTTTCCCCACTCGTCGGTGTAGGTAGGCCATGTGATTTGTATTTTCTCCTCGTCGAGCGGAGCCTTGAACGGTTCCACCGCCTTTGTCTGCGGCATACCTGTCAGCGACGACAAGTAGGCATTCGTGTTGCGGTCGTAGACCACAAGCAGGTAGCCGTTGCCCCAGTCGTTTGCACGATAGCGGTCCATGCGGCGACCGTGGCCGTAGCCAGGGTGGCATGAGATACAAGAGTTACGGACGTAGAGCGGTCCGAGGCCATTGAACGGCTTGTTGCCCTGGTTGAACGCACGCTCAAAGAAATATTCGCCATACTTGAACCGGTCGCTCATACCGCCTTCCTCAACAGGGACAGTCGGGTCCTCATAGGCACTCGCCGACTGGTTGAATGTTGTACCAAGTTTTCCACCGGAATAATACTCTTCACTTAGTTCCTTTTCGTCGCCGGTTCCCGGCTTTGGATTGTCGTCGCTACAAGCGGCAAATGAGCATACCAAGATGCTCATTGCCATATAACGACTTACGATTGTAAGTTGTCTTTTCATTTTGTTGTATATGGGATTGATTTTTTATTTTGCAAGTTCTTCTTTCACAGTAGCCAAAACCTTGTTCAAAGCGTCGCATGCATCCATAGCCTCCTGGCAGGAAGCGTCGGTGTAGTTCTTCACGAACGGAGCCTTCATACCCTTGATTTTGGCAAGAGCATTGTCGATGGCAGCCACCACTTTGGAGTCAAGATCAGCGTTCACGCTCTTGACATAAGCATGAAGCGACTTAGCCTCGTCGCGTTTGCCCTCAATTCCGCCCATGTAAGAATTCTGGATGCTGAGGATGTTGTCGTAGAAGTCGGTGATTGAGTTCTCGCTATAAGGCGACTCAATGTAGTTTTTGTCTTCACCAGTGTGAGGCTTGCCGATTTTTGAAGTTCCGACCTCGTCGCTGATGTCCATACAACCATCGATTATCTGCTGCATGGCTGCGGTCCAAGTCACATACGTGCTTCCAGCCTTTCCAGAGTTCAGCATATTCTCGTTGTAAGAGAACCCTCCGGTTGTAGTCGTGTTCCACTCAAGCTCCTCCAATTTTGCGACACGGTTTTTAGGACAAGCGTCTGCGCCAGCCCAAGAAACTTGAAGCTGATAGCATTTGTTGCGCAAGTCGCCTGCAACAGCGATAGCGTAGACCAAATCCTTGTCGGTGATTTCAGAGGCAGGCTTTGCAGCGCCGTCCTTGAAGATTATATATTCGATACCGTGGAAACCGAGCAGTTCGGCACCTAGTTTGTTGCCAGCATAAGCATCACCGTCTTCAGAATCCATCGCAGCAATCTGAGCGTCGTTTTTCAACGCCACGAGAAGACCGTCAAGGTCCAAAGGCCAAGAGTCGATGTGCGGGTCGATGCCGAAATCACCGGCAGCGCCAAAAAGGAAAGCCTCGCTCTTCTCCCACCAAGCGCGAGCCTCGAGGAATGTTTTGCATGCAATCCGCACGTTTGCATCAGTCTTGTCGGCGCGGATAGCCTTGAGCTGGTCAACGAGAAGTTCAGTCTTGTCGGCAAGGTTCTGATAAGTGATGTTGACAGTGTTTGCCAGATATTGCTTGGCGATAGCCTCGAATTTGGCGTCTTTAGCCGAAGAGTCATCGGGAGTTGGGTCGTTGTTGTCGCTACAAGAAGCGAAACCAAGAGTCATTGCTGCCGCAGTAAGGGCAAGCATCGGGAATTTAATGATTTTGTTCATTGTAATTATTATTTGTAGTAGTTGTTGTTGATTTTCGAGTTAAAGGAAGTCGCCGGTGTAGGTTACACCCAAAGAGATTGACGGCTCATCGTTGTACTGACTTTTCAAGAACCGTTTTGAATACTCCGCCTTGATGACGATTTGCTTCATCGGCATATAATTGAGGCCTACAGCCATACGCTTGATTTCCGTCCACGGATAGTCGCGGTAGTTTCCGTTGGCAGGCTTGTAGGCATCGTAAGCCTCATATCTGCCGAACACATACAGCTTGTCGTACTTTATGCTTGAGAACGGGCGCAAGATATTGTAACCAGCCTCTATGCCATAAGAATAAGCCTCCTTTCCCACGAGCGTGCGCTTGTAGGGCGACGTTTTCATCTGAAGTCGGTTATAGTCTGAAATTTTATCGGCGTCGCCGAGATGACCGTAAGTAGCGTTTCCTCTGACAATCAAACCATAGCCTTTATACTCCATGTCGAACGAACCGATAGTGACAGCCCCCTTCACGTCCTTGTACTTGCCGTTGAAGTCAGCCTGCAACGTGTTGTTGAACGAGTTGCCGAAATATCCGCTTGCCGACAGTCTCAGCCCCTGCACCGGGAAGAAATCAAGTCTGGCAGCCACGGCGATATTGTTTGCCGGAGTGAATTCGAAAGGAGAAGTTGCGCCATAATGCACCCATGCGTCTTTCGAGAAGAAGCAAGAGTTTAGCGCCGGCAAAGCCATCATCTCATAGCGCATCCATTTGTAATTTCCCCACACGCTGATGCCCGTCTGATGCCAAGTGCTCGGCAGAATCGTAGCCTCGCCCTCCGGACGGTAGACCGTGAAAAACTCATTTGGGAGGTGGTTGCTGTTTAGCGAGCCCACAGGCACCACCATGTGTCCGGCGCGCACCTGAATCCACGGGCGGAACTCCTTGTTTATCCACAGTTGCTCAAGAGCGACCTCACCGCCGCGCTCAATCTCCTTCTCCCATTCGCCTGTTTCTTCCGCCTCCATCTCGACAGCACTCTCCGTGCCGCCGTGTTCAAACTCAATTTCCGAGCCGAAAGTCCAGCCACGCCCGAAGTCGAATCCAAGCATGATAACAGCGTGCGGCAGATCGAAACGGTTGTGACCTTTCGCATCCTTATAGTCCTCCGCCTTAGAGTATCGGTTCACATTGTCGCTATAGAAATTTCGAGTCATCACAGCCTCGCCATATCCTCCAAGAGAAAGGCGCGACTTAAACGAGCGTTTGCCAGGCTGGCTTTCCTGCTCAGCCGGCGTCGATGTTACAGTTGTAGTAGTGATTGTTGTGTCGCCGCGCACCACCGTTGTGGTCGTAGTAACCGTTTTTTCAACCTCTTTGTTATTGCGTCGCGCATTGGCTGGAATAATCGAAGCAACCAGGCAAGCCGACAGTAATAATACAGTTTTGTTCATTGCAGATTGTTGTGATATTTTTTCAAGCGCAAAGTTATTTTCACTTTTTTCCTGCTACAATCGCAAAAAAATGGTAAAAAGGATGGGGCGTATCACAACAATTAGGTATGCGCAACCCTAAAACGACGCATAAGGGCATAAAAAAACCTCCGGGCCTATCAACAGGTTAGGAGGTAAAATATAAGATTATGAAAAAGATTTGTGGTCTTGTTATAGACGGAAGGCAATCGGAATTATGCATCTTACAGGCACATCCTCACCTCCCAACCGGCCAGGTTTCCACGCCGGCATATTCTTGACTATTCTCATCGCTTCCCTGTCGAGCGAAGGGTGGACACCCTTTATCACCGACACGTTGCAGACTGAACCGTCTGTGTTTACGATAAAACTGCAAACCACACGCCCTTGTATATGACTGCGGTATGCGTCACAAGGATATTTGCGCTCATGGTTGATGTAGTTCATCAAGCCTCTGTCGTCGCCCGGGAATTGCGGTTGAACGTCGACGAAATCATATTCGTAGACATTCACATAGTTCTCATGCTGGCAGTGTCTTGTTTCCAAGGCAATGCGCGACACCTGAGCCGACGCCGACGGCGCTGCAACAAAGGCAAGCATGGCAAATATCGAACAACTTAAAATTTTCATTTCATCTATTTTCAGATGCTTTTTGCATCTTGATGGTGCAAAATTATCGTTGAAACTTGAAAGGAGCAAATATTCAGAGCCGGAATTGTGGTTATTTGAATATGTTTTACGAATATTAGCAATTATCGGACTGTTTTGGATCAACAAAAGGAGCCTTGATGCATTTGTTTGTCTCCTTAATGCGAAAAGTTTCGCAGAAAAAATGTAACTTTGGGGCATAAAAACATAACTGTAATGAGAAAACTGCTTTATATACTCGTGATGCTCGCCGGGGTGCTGTATGCCTGCGGCGATAAGAATAGTTTTGAGATTAAAGGAACAATCGACGGCGCCGCAAACAAGAAAATGGTTGTGCAGCGCACCGACAACGGCGTGTGGGTGAACATCGACTCAATCGAGACCGATGGCGACGGCAAGTTTGCCTACCATGGCGCCGCCCCGGCATTCCCTGAAATCTACCGATTGGAATACAATGGCAGATATGCCTACTTCCCCATCGACAGTCTCGACCATATCGAGCTGAAAGCCGACACGGCTAATTTCGACACCGGCTACACCCTGACCGGCTCAGACAACGCCATCTGGCTCACCGAGGTGAACCGCAAAGTCCAGGCATTGTCGGGCAAGGCTGCCGACAGCCAGGATTATGTCAAGACAAAGCGTGAACTCACGGAGCGACTTCTGAAAGACCCGTCGAGCATCGTGGCTTATTATACAGTGGAGAAAATCGTTGACGGACATCGCCTGTTTGACCCATCCAACGCCGCCGACCTTAAGATTATCGGAGCTGTTGCCACGGGCTACGGCACATTCCGCGAGGGCAATCCTTTGACAAAATATATGGAGGCCGAATACATGGCAGGCATGCGCATGCAGCCACGCAATGCCTCACCTTCCGACACAATCCACGCCAACCAGATCGGCTATTTCGACATTGCCCTTAAAGACGCCGGCGGCAAGGTGCGCAAACTTAGTGACGTTGCAGTGAGCGGCAAGGTGGTGCTTCTCAATTTCACCACTTACGCAGCCAAAGAGTCGCCGGAGTTCAACCGCATCCTCGCCGACATCAACAAGAAATATTCCTCACGCGGATTCTGCATCTATCAGGTGGGTTATGACGCTTCTGAATTTTCATGGAAAGACGCAGCCAAGAACTTGCCGTGGACCGCAGTGTTCGACCCCGCCGGAGCGCAGTCGAAGAATCTCGTGAACTACAACGTAGGCTCTCTTCCAGCAATATTCATCATTGACCGCAACGGCACCATAGCCGAACGCGTCATGGACCTCAACGAGCTTGAAATCTCAGTGGCCCGCCATATTTAAAAGACAACGGTAATGGCAGAAGATTTGGATTTTGAGCAGGCGTCAACGGCTGCAGACTATACAAGCGACGACATCAAGACGCTTGACTGGAAAGAGCACATCCGCAAACGCCCTGGCATGTATATCGGAAAGCTGGGCGACGGCTCGCATTCCGACGACGGAATCTATGTGATTCTGAAAGAAGTGATCGACAACTCCATCGATGAGTTTGCCATGGGTTTCGGCAAACAGATTGTTGTGAACATCTCCGACGACGGCACCGTGGAAGTGCGCGACTATGGCCGCGGCATCCCGTTGGAGTCGGTTGTCGACGTATCGTCGAAGATGAACACCGGCGCAAAGTATGATTCCGACGCCTTCAAGAAGTCGGTCGGTCTGAACGGTGTGGGCATGAAAGCCACAAATGCGTTGTCGACATATTTCGAGATTTCCTCATGCCGCAACGGCGAGAAAAAGAAAGTGTGCTACAGCCGTGGAGAAATCACCGACGACTGCCCAATCTGCCCAACCGACGAGGAAAACGGCACGTATGTCAAGTTTGTTCCCGACAAGGACATATTCCTGAACTACAAATACAACGATGAGTTTGTGGAGACGATGATGAAAAACTACTCGTTTCTCAACACCGGTCTCACAATCGTATACAACGGTCGGCGCATACATTCGCGCAACGGTTTGGTCGACCTGCTGCGCGAGAATATGACCAACGACCCCCTTTACCCGATAATGCATTTCACAGGCACCGACATCGAGGTGGTTATAACCCACGCCAACCAGTATGGCGAGGAATACTATTCGTTTGTCAACGGTCAGCACACCACCCAGGGCGGCACTCACCTGTCGGCATTCAGGGAGGCTGTTTCGCGCACAATCAAGGAGTTTTACGGAAAGAATTTCGAATATTCCGACATCCGCAACGGCATGGTTGCTGCAATCAGCATCAAGGTGCAGGAACCGGTGTTTGAGTCGCAGACCAAGACAAAACTCGGCTCACGCGACATGAGTCCCGACGGCTCGTTGACAGTTGCGAAATTTATCGGTGACTTCATCAAACGCGAGCTCGACAACTATCTGCACATCGAGTCGCAGACGGCAGAGATAATGCTCCACAAGATTCAGGAAAGCGAAAAGGAGCGCAAAGCCATCGCCGGCGTGACCAAGCAGACGCGAGAACGCGCCAAGAAAGCGAGCCTCAACAACAAGAAACTGCGCGACTGCCGCGTGCATTATTGCGATGCCAAAGGCGACCGGCGCGACGACACGTCGCTTTTCATAACCGAGGGACTTTCGGCAACGGGAACAATCACCAAAGTGCGCAATGTTGAGACCCAGGCAGTGTTCTCACTCCGCGGAAAGCCGCTCAACACGTTTGGCAAGTCGCAGAAAGACATCAAGGCCAACGAAGAGTTCTATCTGCTCGACGCCGCCCTCGACATTGCCGACGGCATCGAGAACCTGCGTTATAACAAGGTGATTATCGCGACCGATGCCGATGTCGACGGAATGCATATCCGCCTGCTGATGATTACGTACTTCCTTCAGTTCTACCCCGACTTGGTAAAGAAAGGCCACGTCTATATCCTCCAGACGCCACTGTTCCGCGTGCGCAACAAAAACACGTCGCGAGGGAAAAAGAAGGTGAAAGACGAGACATACTACTGCTATACCGACGACGAACGCGTAACAGCCATCAACCGGCTTGGCAAGAATGCTGAAATCACACGATTCAAAGGTCTTGGAGAAATTTCAGCCGATGAGTTCAAGGATTTCATCGGTCCCGACATGCGCCTTGACCAAGTGAAGCTGCGCAAGGAAGACTCCGTGAAAGAAATGCTGGAGTTCTATATGGGCAAGAACACAATGGAGCGCCAGCTGTTTATAGTAGACAACCTTGTCGTGGAAGACAACGACAATATGGACATGACTCATTAAACGATACGACTATGAACCAACGTATAGCGATTTTCCCGGGTTCGTTCGATCCTTTTACAATCGGACACCATTCAATCGTGGAACGCGCATTGCCTCTTTTCGACAAAATCGTGGTGGCTGTGGGCATGAACAGCAAGAAGCATTCCTTCCTTCCCGAAATAGACCGTCTTGACGCCATCAGACGCCTTTATGCCGATGAACCCCGAGTGGAGGTCATTGCCTACAGCGGTCTAACCGTCGAGGCAGCCGAGCAATGCGGCGCACGCTACATTCTGCGTGGTGTGCGAACGGTTAAGGACTTTGAATACGAAAAGACGCTTGCCGACATCAACCGCAAGATTGCGGGTCTGGAGACCGTGCTTCTCTACACGCTTCCTGAGTATGGCAGCATCAGCTCGTCCATCGTGCGCGAGTTGATAAGTCTCGGACGCGACGTGACCGACCTGCTTCCGCCGGGCTACACTTTTGAGATTTAGGCAACAATATAACAGACTGCGAAAATGAAAAAAATGAAATATTTAGCCGCCGCTGTGATATGCGCCGCGGCGACTTTTGGTATATCCGCGCAATACTCGCGCAGCAACTCCGCTTCGCGACAACAACAGAAACTGCTTATGGTGGAAAACATCGTAAACAATCTCTATGTTGACAATGTCGACGAGGAAAAGATTGTTGAAAACGCCGTGCGGGGAATTCTTGAGAATCTCGACCCACATTCGTCATACAGCACCAAAGAGGAGACCACATCGTCGCAGGAGACGATGCAGGGCAGCTTCAGCGGCATCGGAATCCAGTTCAACATGCAGAAAGACACGCTCTACGTTGTGCAGACCATTGCCGGCGGTCCGTCGGAAAAGGTTGGCATACTGCCTGGCGACCGTTTCATCGCCGTCGACGACTCCATCATCGCCGGACGCAAGCTGAAGAACACCGACATTATGAAGCGCCTTCGTGGTCCAAAAGGCACGAAGGTAAACATAAAGGTGAAACGCGGAAGCAATGCCGAGCTGCTCGAATTCAGAATCACGCGCGACGACATCCCGCTGAACAGCATCGACGCCGTGTATATGGCAGACGGGAAGACCGGCTATATCCGCCTGTCGCGATTTGCCGCCACATCATACAAAGAGTTTAAAGACGCCATCACAAAACTCAAGAAACAAGGCATGCAGCAATTGATTCTTGACCTCACCGACAATGGCGGCGGATATATGCAGATTGCCGCACAAATAGCCAACGAGATGCTCAACCGCGGCAACCTTATAGTCTACACCCAGGGACGCAAAAGTCCGCGACAGAACCTTAACGCCGACGGCTCGGGTACATTCCGGACACAGAAGGTTGTTGTGATGATCAATCAGTTTTCAGCGTCGGCAAGCGAAATTCTCTCAGGAGCCGTTCAGGACTGGGACCGCGGTGTGGTCGTAGGCCGCCGTTCTTTCGGCAAAGGCCTTGTGCAACGCGAGTTTCTGCTGCCCGACTCTTCATCCTTCCGCCTCACAATCGCACGCTATTACACCCCTTCGGGACGCAACATCCAGAAGCCGTATGTCAAAGGCGACCGTGAGGACTACGACAAGGACATCATCGACCGCTACAACCACGGCGAGCTGCAAAGCGCTGACAGCATCCATTTCGCCGACTCGCTGAAACATACCACCCTGCGTCTGCACCGCACCGTCTATGGCGGAGGCGGCATCATGCCCGATGTGTTTGTGCCGCTCGACACCACACAATACACCGACTATCACCGCCGTCTTGTAGCCAAAGGCATAATTCCACAGTTCGCACTACGATATGTGGACAAGAACCGCGCCGATTTGAAAGCCCAGTATCCCGACGCGCAGAAATTCATCAAGGAGTTCACAGTGACCGACGAGATGCTCAACAATCTTGTTGACGCCGGCAAAGCGGAGAAGGTTGACTTCGACAAGTCGCAGTTTGCCAAATCAAAGGAGATGCTCCGCACGTTTGTCAAAGCGGCGATAGCCAACGATTTGTTCTCGACGGGCGCGTATTTCCAGATTGTCAACGAGCAGAACGACATCTATAAGGAAGCGCTGAGCATTATCAACGACGATGCCCGCTACCGCAAAATCATAAGTCCGCGCACAGAGCAGACACCCGAAAAGAAAAAGAAGAAATAGTCACCACACCTACCTGTTGGCAAGATATTTGCTATAGGAGAGATGAAATTATAGGTTTACAAAATTATGGAAAGAAAATTCAAGACTACTGCCAAATGCGCCGGATGCGTGAAGGCTATCGGAGAAAAATTGAGCAAGGAACTTGCCGCCGACCAATGGTCGATTGACCTGACGTCGCCCGACAGAGTGCTGACCGTTGCCGCCGACACCCCTTCGGATGCCCGCATCGAGGAACTGGTGCGAGAGGCTGGATTCAAGATTGAAAAACTGTAACGATATGAACAAGTATTTGACTATAGCGTGTGCCGCCGCACTGTCAACGCTCATGGCTTGTAGCGGAGGCAAAGGAAACGCCGACAAAAGCACCGATTCAACCGCCGCGGCAGAGACTGCCAAAGAGACTGTCCCGACAGAGGATTCAACGGGAAATCCAAACGCAAGCGTGATGGACCTGACAATCGACGGATTCAACAGCAAAGTGATGGATTTCAGCGGCGATATACCAAAGTTTTTGGGCGCACGTCCGTGTGTCATCGACTTTTATGCCACATGGTGCGGTCCGTGCCAACGGATGGCTCCGATGATTGAAATTCTTGCCCAAAAATATGGCGGAAAAGTAGACTTCTATCGCGTCGACGTCGACAAAGAGAAAGAGCTTGCCGGCGATGTGTTCGGCATCGAGGCTATGCCCACGTTTGTGTATATCGACAAGTCGGGAGCCATCAACTCGACAACAGGCGCCATAAACGCCAAAGAAATGATTTCAAACATCGAGAAATACTGTCTTGACTGATCGGAATGACCGACGAGCAACTGCTACTTGACAAACTTTCCGTCCGCGGCATCAAGCCAACGGCGATGCGCCTCCTGATTTTGCGCACAATGATGCATACAAGTCAGGCAGTGTCGCTGCTCGACCTTGTGGATATGCTGGAAACGGCCGACAAGTCCACGGTGTCGCGCACGTTGTCGCTGTTTCTCTCCCACCATCTTGTGCACAGCATCGACGATGGCAGCGGCGCGCTGAAATATGCAGTTTGCAGCAACACCTGCACGTGTGAGGTAGATGATCTGCATGTGCATTTCTATTGCACACAGTGCCATCGCACGCTTTGTCTGCGCGGACTGCCAGTACCGCTCGTGCATCTGCCCGACGGTTTCACGCTCGAAAGTGTCAACTACGTGATGAAAGGCGTCTGCTCCGACTGCCGGAGAAAGCATAATTAGTATTTTCCGCTGCGGATGCGGTAGATTGTCTCCTTTGTCAGATTGAGAAAAGAGGCAAGCTGTGTGACCGTCACAAGGTCGAGGATGTTGGGATAGCGCTCCAATGCCCACTGGTAGCGTTCGCGTGCTGGTTTGTGGAGCATCACCATCTGTTCCTCAAGAAAGTCGGCATAGCTCGACAGTCCGAGGCTGATGTATTTAAACACCTCACCCTGCCGGCTTTTGTCGAGAAGATTGAGGTCGGGCAGCGGCACATAGCACACATCAGACGGCTCCATAAATTTGATGATGATATGATGGTGTCCGGAACGGATAATCGTTTCCGGACGGATAAGGAAATGCGATGCAAACGTGAAGGCGAAATTGTGCTCGCATCCGCGCTCGATATAATAAGTTCGCGCCGAGCCTCTGATGAGGAAAATCATATTTTTCAACAGTTCGTTTTGCCCGTCGACAGACTCGCCTTTCTTAAAATGCACGAATTTCAAGCTTTTGATGAGTTTCGACTCTTCTTCTGCCGAAAGGTTCATTTTGTGGCGCAAGTCGTTGAGAAACGACAGCTGGTCGCCGTAGACAATGTCATTTTCTGTCATTGAGCATTTCCTCCACTTTTTGCCGCACATCGGTCATAAGCCACAACGGTGTCGACGTGGCTCCGCAGATGCCTATTGTCTCGACATTGTCAAGCCATGCCGGGTCGATATCGTCGGGAGTATAAATCATGTGGGTGTTGGCGTTCACGTTGCGGCATTCGTTATAAAGAATCATTCCGTTGCTGCTCTTGCGTCCGCTCACGAAAAGCACAAGGCTGTGCTCCTGTGCGAACTGGCGCATGCGCGGCATCCGGTTTGCCACCTGACGGCATATCGTGTCGTGACATTCGAACCGCCCTGAAGGCTTGCGCCTGGCTATCTCCTGCTCAATCTGGCGCAGCCCGTCGAGCGACTTGGTGGTCTGCGAATAAAGTACCACATCGCGGCTGAAATCTATTTTATCGATGTTGTCGACACCCTCCACAACAATCGCCTCCCCGTCGGTCTGTCCGACGAGTCCGTTTACCTCTGCATGCCCCACTTTGCCGTAAATCACGATTTGCGGACGCTCTTTTTCCTCGAAAGAACGGCGGATGCGTTTCTGAAGCATCAACACCACTGGACAGGTGGCGTCGATTATCTCAATGCCGTTCTCACGGGCGATGCGATATGTTTCAGGCGGCTCGCCATGGGCGCGCAGCAACACCTTCACTCCGTGCAGACGGCGCAGGTCGTCGTGCGTGATGGTCACCAGCCCCTTGCTTTGCAACCGTTCCACCTCGTTAGAGTTATGCACAATGTCGCCCAGGCAGTAAAGGCTTCCGCTTTTCGCCAGCTCCTCCTCCGCCTTTCGGATTGCCGTCACAACTCCTGGACAGAACCCCGAATTCTTATCGATTTCAACCTTTGCCATCAACTATTCGGCACTTGACAATTTGTTGTAAAGATCGAGCAGCCACTTGTCCTGCTCAGCGATTGTCATGTTGCTGTTGTCGAGCACCACAGCGTCGTCGGCCTTGCGCAGCGGACTCTCGGCACGCGTGGTGTCGATACGGTCGCGCTCGCACACGTTGGCAAGCACGTCCTCATAGGTCACGCTGTCGCCTTTGGCGCGCAACTCCTCGTAACGGCGGCGGGCACGCGTCTCAGGCGACGCGTCGACATACACCTTCATCTCGGCGTCGGGAAACACCACCGTGCCTATGTCGCGGCCGTCCATAACGATGCCTTTCTGCTTGCCCATGGCTTGCTGCTGCTTGACAAGAGCGCGGCGCACACTGCCTACTGCGGCAACGATGCTCACCTTTGACGACACCTCCATACGGCGTATCTCCTGCTCCACCACTTCTCCATTGAGCATTGTCTGCGTTTTTCCGTCGGCATCAACTCCAAACGTGATATTGATGTCGGACAACGCTGCTTCCAGACGTTCGGTGTCGAGGCGGTCGCCGTCAAACAAGCCGTTGCGCAGGCAGTAAAGCGTCACGGCGCGATACATTGCGCCAGTGTCGATATAGGCATAGCCTATGGTTTTTGCAAGTTTCTTTGCCATTGTACTTTTACCCGACGAGGAAAAGCCGTCGATGGCTATTGTAATGAGTCGCTTATTGTCCATATTGTATGTGTGGTTAAAATTCGTAGATGTTTGTCGACAGGTTGACCATAAAAGTAAAACCTCCCGTGTGGGGCTGCGCCATCGCCACGCCAACACGGAATTTCGACGATTTCAATCCGGCACCCATTGAGAATCCCGAAATGAAATTGCGCGCGAAGGTAGCCATGTCTGTCTTCGTCTTATGATTGTAGCCAAGAGCCACATAAAACTTGTCGCTCGGGGCATAGTCAAGTCCGAAAATCAAATGCCGGAACAGATTGCTCATAAATTTATCCTCTTTCACAAGCTCCGAATGCGTGTCGTTGCTGTCCTTGAGCTTATAGTACGGCAGATGCCATTTTGTCAATCCATGAGCTGTTATCGACACACGGAACGGACCGTCTTTGAGCGACTGCGAGTAGCCCAGCTGCACATCCCACGGCAAACGGTCGTAATGATCCTCGAAACGCTTCACCTGACCGCCAAGATTCTTCACAACCGCCGACAGAGAAAGATCCTTGTCGGGATTGTAATAATTTATACCCAAGTCGGCAGCAATGGCAAACGCATTATACTGCTCATAGTTTGAATACAGAAACTTCATGTTTATACCGCCCCGCAGGCGGTCGTTGAAATCGTGGGAATACATCCCGCTGAACGCAATGTCGCTCACATTGAACGACCCCGTTTCAGCACCCGTCTGATCCATTCCCCGCATCGAGCCATAGCCGAAATACGTTATTCCCGCCGACCAAGCGGCATGCTCTCCAGCCTCCTTTGCAAAACGCGCCGACATAAAGTTGCTGCTCCCGAGATAGCGCATATAGCCGACACCGGCCTGCATATCCACCTCCGGGCCAAGCAAAGCCGGATTCTGCTCATAGAGATTAATATCGTCATCGACAACGCTGATATTGACACCGCCAAGCGCATATGCGTGCGACGACGTTGGGATGTTGAGATAATTGTAGGCAGTGCCGTCCTGCGCCCTGGCTGTCCAGAACGTGGCCATAACCGCCGTCACAATATATATGATTTTCCTTATGCTCATAAACATTCAGGCAGGAATGCATCTCCCGCTTAAAGAATAACGGCAAGAAGGCAACAATAGTATATCCTCCCACCAAAAATAAAGCGTAAGCCACAAATTACATCCCTGCCAAGAACTTATGCGACATTGTCAAAGATACTTCACAATCAGACGACGCATCTTGTCACTCTCAATGTCGTACATCACAAAAAACAACATATTTCCAGCCTTTCGTTTAGCCCTATCAACAACTCCCAGCACGCTGCGGACTCGCGTCATTATGTCATAGAAAGCGGCATCTCCATCAGGCACAGTCTTTTTCACGACACAAGCACTGCGCATTCCAACGTTTTTCAATGCTTCCGCCCGGTCTTTAAGCGACAGCGGATGTCGACGTTTGCACGGCATTTCCTTGCTCTAATTTTCCTGCAGATAAACCTCTATCATCTGCGCCACCAACTCGTTCAACTCATCCGACGTACCGCCGCGCGGAGATTTGACCACTCGGAATCCCTTATGACCATAAAACAAATTCACCTCCGCCTGGCGCAGACCAAGCCTACAACGTATTTTCTTGGCATACTGGATATTGCCAATCTCATAAACTTCCACTCCCATCTTTTCTATATACGCTTTCAACCCGTCAATCATATCATCAAGTATCGACGGCACAAAAGCCGGTGGTCTGCAAGCCTCCACCTTTGCCACTTTCGGATTGAGCAGCTTCCGAATTTTGGCAAGCGCATCGCCGTCAGGGTCATGTTGTGGTCTTTCTTCTCCAACCTTCCGCATCTCAACATCGTGTTCGTGCTTGATGTCAAACAACTGCTGCGGATTGTCTGACGGCAGCACCGCATGGATATCCACGGATTCGCTGTCCTCCCTCAGCATTGCAAATTCATCAGCACTCAAAAAGCAAGCTCTGCTCACATCACACGTGCGCGTATCGACCACCTGTTCAAGCCCATACTGCAACGAGAACCGTCGGGCAAACTCCTTGTAGAACAAACTGTAGACACCCGGATCATAGCACCGCTCAGACAATCTGAAAAACAATTTCAGTCCATCCATTCCCGGCGACACAAACGACAATGCCACCCTGGAGTCAGCCTCCAACTTGCGGCGGAGGTTTTCCACATCCATCTGCTTATCAGCCATATGGTCTATATCAAGACAAAAATACTCCGTATAGGCGAAGCAGTCCGTGCGCCGCTGCGACGGATTGAATATTCCACAGACGGCATAAGGCAACCTGCGCTTCAACAACGAGTATTGCTTACTGTCGACACTGCGCACAATCCGCAGTTGACGCACAAAAGACGCCAATTGGACATCAGGATGAGCCACAAGCTCATAAAGTTGCCGAAGGTCGATGCGCTGCAACTCTTCGGTCGCCGATGTAATGTTAGTCCCTAATGATATCATTGTTTAAAGGTATTGTTTGAATTTCTGAGCCAAACGCTGACAATAAAGCATAATATGCACAGCCCGAGAACGGGCAATGCCTCCAATATCGACAACTTCATCCAAATAATCGTTGACCGATTGTATCAACACTCGCCTCCCAAGAATCTCCAGCCAACAAGATCCGTCAGCCTGCACAGAGTATAGGTCGTCGGTCACAACACGCTGGCACACCAAGTGAGCCACGACAAAGTCAATCCAAATGCGATAGCGCTCAATAACATCGTAGACAAGTACCGGACGATTGTAATTGTCTCGATGAAGGACGCCCACATAAGGGTCGATTCCTGTCTTTATCAATTCTCCTTCAATCCGTCCATAAAGAATGCCATAGCCATAATTCAGCAAAGCGTTGACCGGATCAAGCGCGGGATGCTGCGACCGGCAGGAAAAGCGGAAATCTTCCGGAAGAAATGCGCTATAGGCATCGAAATATGCCTTAGACGCCGCCCCCTCCCAACCACGCAACTGAGGCGCGCACTCCACCACAGAACAGCCGTCGGCAGCCTCCACCTTTTCTCTGAATCGGTCCAATCGATAGATTACACGGTCACGCATCAGCAACGCTTCCCTGTCGCCACCATCCATCATCAGAAGCAATGCCTGCTGATTTGAAATCTTCTCCGAAACAATCTGTTTTATCCACTGCAAGGCCGCTCTATCTGCAAGAAATTTGATTTGTCCCTTACGTATTGTGGAGATCGAGCCGTAACGCGAACTCCAGACTCGCTCCTCAGGCATGCCGCCTCTATCCATAAACAGCACATCTATTTCATGCTCTATTGCAAGCAGCACAGCATCGCTCGTCACCTGCACTCCCCGCCCTATCTGAATTGACGTAACGCCGTCGACAGGCACACGCTGACGTCCTTTCTTGTTTGAAACAACAAAGGCTTCATTGTCGCGGTTAAGCGATGTGCCAAACGTGTTAAGCACAAGCTCCATAATCACACCTTTCTATCTTTTCCCATAAAACACACCTTTCAATGGCAGAGAAAAAACAAGTTTATTCGTGCCATAAAACATCTTATCCCGACTCCTCCTTTTTTCTGCCAGCCATGTCACCTTTATCAACCCTTATTCTAATGGAATATAGTCTGCGACCTTTTGTTTTTAAAGTTTCTATGTGGAAACCGAGTCTTAATCCTTATTCTAATGGAATATAGTCTGCGACTGGTTGTTGTTCGGAAAATCAAGTGACGATCGCAAAGTCTTAATCCTTATTCTAATGGAATATAGTCTGCGACTGTGTCATTGAAACAGAGAACGGCGAATTGCACATCGGTCTTAATCCTTATTCTAATGGAATATAGTCTGCGACATGATTGGAGGTGTTTTAACAACAGAAAAACCTGGTCTTAATCCTTATTCTAATGGAATATAGTCTGCGACCCTCCGACGATCTTCCATTCTAACGGACTATGTTGTGTCTTAATCCTTATTCTAATGGAATATAGTCTGCGACCGCAAAATTTATAAGTCACAGATATGCAGACTACTAAGACATAAAAATCCAACATTCTTTACCTTTTTTAGCAAAGGAAATGTACCAAATTTTCCCAAAGGTAAGAATATCTATCGGATTTTCAAAACGTTCTCCGTCCTTTTTCTAAATGCTAATACAATGAGCTGTCACCACCCCTAAGTCATACAAGTTGTATGCACATCCATATTCAAGAGAAATATTCTCGAAAGCCTCCGAACTCAAAAGCAGACTGACGCGTATTTCCATCCACTTGCACGACCTTGCGTTTCGAACATGATGCAATACACCGAATGCCACGGCTCTGCAACCGTTTAATCAGCGCAAAACAAAACACCATCTCACCCATAATGTGCACCGTCACCTCAGCGGTGGCAACATGTTCCAAAATCAGGTGCTCGTATCTGTCAACGACCTTCTCCAACTGCTCTTTCTCCATATCAGGACACACTTGAGGAAATGCCAAATCTTCACATCTCCCGTAAGCTTCCGCTTCCTTGCGCTGATTCTGCGACCACGTTGCATAAGGATGATTTGATAAGTTGATGAGCAGTTTTGGCAGTTCTTCGACAACGGCGTCAAAATATTTGGCTGTAAATCCCTTCAAGTCTTTAACAATCTCATCGCTACCCTGCACTTTATCACCAAAACCCGCATGGTTGAGCGTGTTGCGTTTTCCAGTAAGGTTGTTGTAATTTTTCCGTATCCTAACTATGCCGTCCATTGCGAACAACTTTCGCGAAAGATTCTTGTCAAGCAACAAATCTCTCTTCCACATTGATTCATCCGTCATAACTTCCTTATCAACAGCCAACACCGCGCTCACCACATCACGCAGCTGTCTCTGTGCGGTCCGTTCTTTGTCTCCAGTCAAAGGATTCTCGATTCTCTCACAAGCCAGTGTCACCAAGCCTTCCTGACAAAGAGTAAACGCCTGCTGTACCATCGCATAATCCTCGCACCATTTTACCACGCCACGCAAGTTTTGGAAACATTTACCCTCCTCAAACGGCTCCAACTTTTTCTGAACGCTGCGCAACAATTCCTTGACAGGCTTAATTGCCTTGTCAGAAGCCATAATCGCAGCCAGCGATTTTTTTGCAGATGCCACAGTTTTTCCATTCATCAATTCTCTGCCACGACATGTTGCCACATCCTGCTCAAAGCGTTTCAACTGCTTGGCTAAATTGTCGAAATCAGCCCCTTTAAAGCTAAACAGCAATTTTGACACCCGTCCATATTCCCCAAAGTCGGCAGCGGCCTGCGTATAGTCCAGCAATGTCACAAGCGGCATAAGGTCGGCAATCGGCGCCACATCGGAGTTGCCGCCGCGAGCCTCATAATTGCCATACGTCACCGATTTTATCGTAACCTTTTTAAGATGCCGCGCATACTGTCCGAGCACGAGTACGAGCATCGGCAAATAGCGGAACGCATGCGTAAGATCAAAATACAGCAGGTCATTGTTCTCCAGTTTATCATAAATTCTGCCAAACACGTTCCACATCTCCTGCTCGTTTTTTCCCTCGGGAATGTCGACCGCCTCTACTTTTGCAGCCAAATTCATATTGTCAAGCACGCACTTAAGCCCCACATACTCCACTTCGGGCATTCCGTTAAATTTAGCTCTTTTGCCGTTGAAATTCCAATTCTGTTTTTTCGATGCCTCGGTAGTAAAAATCAGAATGCGGTCATTTTCTGTCCATTCCTCCGCCTTCAACCATTCAAGCGTTGCCTGCTGAATGAACCTTGTCGGCTTCGATCCTTCATATCTGCATACCTCATAAAACCCGGTGCCAAGCACCGATACAAATACTTTTCTCGGCTTTCCCATCTTCTTTATTTTTTATTGATTTCAAACAATGCCTTGTCAAGCATTCCGTAAAGTTTCCGCACGTCTGCACTGTGCCAACATCTATCAACTTTTTGTATCAAAGCAAAATGCATAATGCCATTTTGCTCACATTTTTCAATTGGCTTGTCATCCATTGGCATATTAGACACAAACAACGCCTTACTTGCCATTCCGCCATAATTCTTCACAGCCGCGCTGAATTTGTCAATGTTAGTGTTGTCGCAGATACGCGTCTTGCATTCAACGAAGAGCAATTTATCCCCTGTGTTTACAATGATGTCTATCTCGTTTTTAGGCAAATTATTTTTATATGGGAATTCAACGTTCATCCACACTTCCTTCGCCTTGTCCCATTTTGAAAGAATTTCCGCAACATTCAATTCAAACCAATGATATTTGAAAAACAAATCAGCGGCATGTTTTGACTCAAGCTGTTCACAACAGCTGCCTTTTTTCCCTTGATTGACAAATTTTATGCATACCGACTGACTGTCCTTTTCCCTATGCCAATCTACAGAACTTTCACCAATACGCAACGGTGCCGGTTTGTCACAGTTGGCTTCCGAAGCAAATTTGAAATACAACTTTGAGTATTTCTCAGTCAAACTTTTCAGTTTCCGCATAACCGCAAAATCATCTTCTGTATATTCAGCAAACGCCACTTTCGACTTCACCGCATTTCCATTCAATCGGAAAAGCAGATCCATGTCGAGAGGTATTGATGAATACTTCTGCAACGACTCAAAATCGTAGATGAAATTGTTTTGGTCAACATAGAAAAATGAAATTTTTTCCTTTTTTTGGAAAATCTGATACAATAATACAGACCATGGTTTCGTTCCGCCTGTCAAATTCACGGTGCATTGCGCATCACCCGGGATATCCGCAAACAACGATTTGAAACTCTCAGAAATCAGCTGCAAGTTGACCGGATCTACAGTTCTCATTTCCACATCGGCCTTTACCCCAGCCTCAACTTCAGCCTTCAAGCGTTCGGCTTCTGCGCTTGACTGCTCAGAGTGCAGTAAAATCACCCGATCGGGCTCAAGAGCGGCAATAGTCAGATAAATTGGATAGACCTGACCTCCAACTAAAGCAATATGTATATGGCTCATATCCTTAAATGTTTAAATCTGTTCAACTTCTCGACAAACCTGGATAATCATCAATCCGGAAATCCTCTTTTATTTCACAAAACTCGCACACCACGTTGTAGATGCGCACTTCGTCATAGTTGATGTCCCTATCCACAACAATCATCTGCCCCATCATCTGTGCGAACTTTTCTTTTTGCTCTTGTTCCATGTCGCGCACTGCCAGAAGAGCAAGCAGAGAATTCTGTTCTTCCACCGCCTTGCGAGCCGACATGTCAAGGTCCAACTGCGCGGCAATTTCGTCAAACAACGCTTTTTCCCGGCTGTCAAGACGCCGGTCTGCCCAAATGATGTCGAGCAATATGCGCATAGCAGCAATACGCTGCTCATATGTCAATTTTTCCATATTTTCCTAATTTTTTTTGACCGACACGCAAATCCATGTCCAGTCATTCTTTTTCTTATTGTAGTCAAGCACGGAAAGCGCAGTCACGCACTGTCCGTCGGTCAGCCGTTCCCGCTCCACCAACGCCGGAGACACAAAACAATTTCCAACGAAAGCGAATGCACATCCTGCCTTACGCGCCACCGAGCCTTTTAAAATCCTCACATAGTCTGTTTCTGCAAACTTCATATCACGGATTCTTTCTGCGCCAGCCACCGTTATTCTATCATCTGCGGCAGGCTCCCAATACAATGCAAACACGTCGCCGGCAACAACCTTCCAATGCAATTCTGACAACCGCATCACCGCTCGCCGCTTCTTGCCATAGACCACCGAGACACGCTTTGCCGACTGGTCAACATATGTGACCACCGCCACCGACTTGCTTGCGCCATATGTAAGTATGCCATCGGTTATGTGCAACCACTCAATGCCGTCACTGCCATCCGCCACAGCCGTACGCATCCACGGTTGACGCATCCAGTCATCAACCTCACGAGGCAGACGCCATCCATGCCCAAGATAGCACCGCAACGAAAAATCCAGATGATATTTCGCACGAGCAATGTCGTTCCGGTCAATATATGCCAAAGCCAACGCCAGACGCACCTTGCCAAGAAACTCCTCTTTAGCCTTGCAATGCACAGCCCGCAACAGGCAGGCAAGCCTATTGTCAGGCTCGTCTTTGAATACATCCGCAAGCAACTGCCATGCCCAAAACTCCGTTTTTTTCTTTCTGACAAACGGCACCACCGCAGTTAGCGCATCCTCTCGACTTGCTCCTGCAGAAATCATCAACTTGCCGCAGAAATAACCGGGATACGTCATTTCCGAGTGACTTTCAGCCAATGCCTCCAACTTCGGAATGAAAGCATCGGCAAGCCCCTTGTCTCCGCTACGCAGCAATGCTTTGGCATAGCCTATATATGCACGCTCGGCAAGCGAAATCATCTGTCGCCCATTTTGCATTTTAAACTGCTGATAGTCTTCAGCCTGTAAATTGTCAAGATTCCACCATTCTATAAAGTTTTGCAAACCCTCCCAATTCTCCAGTTTTAGATATACGCTGAGCAAATACGAATAACCGCTTGACGGGCCGAATTTCAGGTTTCTGAAAACATCGAACAAAGAATCAGCATCCGAATTGTTGCTTGGAGGCAACGCTTTCACATAATCCGCCAATTTCCAAGCCACATTCGTGCAAATCATTTTTCCGTGTTCACCACTAAGAAGGTCAAGTTCCGACAGTTCCTTTAAGTTTGCCACCAAGCTGTAAAGACTCTTGCCGGCCACCGCTTCTCTTATTTTATAATAGAGAGCCCATCCCAACCCTATTTGTGTCCATACGTTGTCGGGGTGCGCCTCATAGTCCAACCGGGCAATACTATATGCCGATTCCACCTGCCCTGTCTTGCACATCGTTGTTATTTCCGAGACTTTTGCCATAATCAAACAAAATATTCTTTAATTCTGTCTACCAGTTCCACCAATTCCTTATCGTCGGCGCCGACAAGCGACATCGGCTTGGCATAACTTACAAATCCTTTCTTGTCAATATAAATCTTTATGTACGACACCGTTCCAGACGTGCGAAAATAGTACATTACGCTATAGTCCTCCGGATGGTCGACCACATTAGTAATCTGCACATTGACGGAATCGGCCGCAGAGCGGATCAAGCAATAAAGCTGACGATGGATATCGTCGACTGGGACATAATTCATCACAAACGGCATCGCCTGCTCATTGTCGAGCATCTGACAGACAAGCACGCTGTTTTCCGTAGGATTCAACGGCACGGCCTTGCCAAATATGCCGCCTGCTTTGTAATTGATGTCGTAACGCTCCAGCCCGGACGGAGTGGCTATGTGATAAATCTCCTTATACGGTTTGCTGTCGACCCCGGCAATACGGAATGGAGTGTATTCAAAATTGCTCTGCACGCACACACATTTCGCATGAAGATAGTCAGGAGCTTGTGTGTCGTGGAAGACAGATTTGCACACAGCGCCAAGCACACGGCATTCAGGATTGACTTTCTTGCAACGCTGCACAGTCTCTATTTTGAAATTTGAGAACGGAGTTATATGCGGCAAGTTGGTTATATAAAGAGTTTCTCTGGCTCGCGTCGTTGCCGTGTATACCCAACGCAGGCAATCGTCGCTCAAGCCAGTGCGACCATTGTAGTCTACAAAAGCCTTTTTCCACTCACCGCCCTGACATTTGTGTCCAGTCACAGCATATCCATATTTGGCTCTCAAGCAGTTAAAATAAGGGTCTTTCTGCAACTTATTCATAAACTCTTCCGACTTTGGCGACAAATCCGGATTGCGCATACAAAAATTAATATATAGCATTTTCTGTTGGTCAACACTAAGAGACGCACTTGAATCGTTAAGCAAGTCAAGCGACAACTGCACTTGTGCCTGATTTCCTTCACCATCTATCACCGTAACATGCTGAAACGTCATCGTAATTATCCGTTTTTCCTTCTGTGCGCCTTCCTGCACATAAACCGGCGCCGACAGAGACGAGACTCCGCCGACTTCAAGCACAGGAACAAACTCACCATTCATCCGACCAAGCACATAATTGTTTTGCACCACCATCAGCGTTTCTCCTTTATGCAACGGAGCGTTTTCCGTGCCATACAATCGGCTGCGGATACCACGGGTATAGTCGGCGGCAACCTTGTTGGAGAAGCAAATAACAACGCTGCTGTAAAGTCCACTCTGCCTGCGTTCATCAAAATATCGGTCAAGCAAATCCACAGGTTCCAATGATTCAACTTCGCCTTTCCGCTCTGCAAAAGCGAGACGATTGCGCACCTTTTTTTTAAGCAAATCTCTTATCAGCATCGCATTTCCAAGAATAACGCTGTCTCCTGCCTGGCGCATCACATCGGTCAGCTCCGCCTCCATAACGTTTAACCCTTTTTCTGTGAAAAACGCCGCACTCAGAGCCACAGACTCCGTTTCGCCGACAGGCGGCAGCTGTGCCGGATCGCCAACAAAAATCAGTTTACCGCCAAACCCTGGACGGGCATATGTCAACAAATCATTCATCAGATTGCCCGTACCAAATTCAAACAATTCTTGTTCCACAGTGCGCGAGCCAAGCATTGACGCCTCATCGACAATCACGGCAATTTTCTCGCCAGACGTGTCATTTATCAAAAAATGAAACTTAAAATCCGACTTGTCTTTTCCTTCCTTCAGACCTTCCGCCTTATAAATTGCCCTATGTATAGTTGTTGCCTCACGTCCAGTTTTATCTGACAGTACACGTGCGGCACGCCCTGTGGGAGCCATCAACTTCACCGTTAGCCATTGCGAAATTTTATCCGCGATAGTCTTCACGAGCGTAGTTTTTCCCGTACCGGCATATCCCTTGAGAATGAACACTTGGGCGTTTTCATCCTTAATGAATCGACAAACTTGCTCGACAACCGCCAATTGTAGTCCCGTCAATTTCATATCGCAATTTTATCATACAAATTTTTAGCACAATCCTCCCCAATCACACTTTTCAGATATCTCCATGCATTGCCGTTGTCAAACAACTTCCAATCACGGTTTTTCTTCAGTTTCGCCTTTACTTTTCCGTCTGCGCCAAATCCTTCAACAACTGCTATTATTTGTTCAATCTCTTTTGCTTCAAGTGGACGAGACTTCCTGACTTTCTCAATTTTATTTCTAAACGCTTCAAATGATGTATATTTGTAGCCAGTTAAATCCAATTCTATCGGACTAGTAGGTTCTGCTGTTTTAATTTTATCTATCCTTATTTGCAATGTCTGCCAAGGTCCTGTGTCCGGATATCTATGTCTGCACTCATCAAGACGTCCATAAGCTTCTTCCTTTTTCCCGTCATCACATAGTCTTTTAACTTCTTCAGATACAGAATTAAAGAATTTTTTATACAACAGACTCTGCAAATCAACCCATCCGACTACTGCCGGATAACTCTGACGGCATTTTTCAAGCAATGATTTAGCTTCATCAAATTCAGACTTGTCAATGAGCATTTCTATTTCATCTTTTTGCCTTTGAACATATTCGGATTCCTTCCGCTTTATTTCATCCAGCACCTCTATCTGAGACACCCCTATAATGGACTCGTATTTTAAGAGCTGCTTTTTTGCCTCTCCAAAAAGATTCCGCACTGTCAATTGTTGACATTTTTCCAATAATACTGCATAGTATTTTCTTAAATACTCAATGTCGACCAGCGATTTACAAGTTTCACAACCCTCCTGCAGCTGCGAGAATTTTTTCTTGAAATTCTTATATTCTTCCAAATTCATCATCTCAATGTCGCTTTCTTCCTTATGGTCAGAAGCGATGCGTATGAGTTGCTTGATTTGATCAGAATTACACCAATTCGGAACAAAGCCATTCATATATGCCTCAAACATTTGCATATACTCTTTTCCTGTCTTTATAAATCCCGTCAGTTTCACTTCATCAAGCTGCAATTTGCCATAACCGAAGCTCTTTGCCAAACCGAAATTATGGTGAGCCATACCTGAACCATGGAACGTCAATGCCGACAGCAATGCTCCTATTTCTTCCGGACGCAGATTGTGAACACGGATTTTAAAATGGAATTGCAGACCTGGCTTCAATGGGCGAAAACGAGTTATTGTATTTTCATTTCCATTTCCCTTTGGCAGTTCTGATAAATATCCGTTTTTATGCACACGATATCGTTTACGCCCGGCTATACGCGCACCATCTGTGTCATATGTTCTATATTTGCCTGCTTTACGTTGGTCAACATACAACGGGTAATAAGAAGCTGACGGCTGTCCCAGCACTCCTGTGACTTCTTTCCCCAACACTGATTCAGAAAGCGGACTGCATATAAACGCATTGCCAACCTGCACACGTCCTCGAAGAGCTTTCTCTTGTCCACCGCCATATCTAATGCAGCCGAAAATGCATTCTGCCATATCCATTTCACATCTTTTCACTTCATGCTCTTCGCCTACCAATGCGCCAACATTGTGCTTAAAAGGATAACGGTAGAATCGTGTGATGCCAAGACTTTCAACTTGTCCATCGGCATCTTTTCTGAAGAACACAGGGATTTCATTTCCGTCACGCATACGTTTCTTAATCTCCTCCCCATAGCATTTCGACGGTCTATAAACTGTGATGAATTTCCGAACCACTTCTTCCCTTATTTGCAGCACATTATCCGTTCTGTTAAAGAAATAATATTCATGGATTTTGCCGTTCATATAGCCCGTACAGACCAGGTCTCCGGAAATGTCTACACCAGAATTCTCTACCTTGAGTATGCCATGCTCATTTCCACATTTAGCTTTAAAGAAATCTCTTTTCTTAAACGCATCAAGTTTTTCAAATTCATGCCAATCTTTCTCGCTAAAATAGTGTTGAAGTTGACTGCTTTCAATTTTCCGATAACTGCACTCCGATATAACACACCGTTCGGCGCCATCCTTGGATATCTCCAATCGTAACCATCCGCTATGAATGTTCTCATCCAACATTTTTTTAGGATAGTCTTTTGTCACAGAATCTTTCCCCGTAAAATCTCTATATCCGAAGAAGTCATCGTTGTACTGTTGCATCTTGCCAAACGTCATTATCTCCAACACGTTGCGAAGCATGCCTTTCAAGCCGCTGCCCGGAAGATAATAATGTTTTTCTTCATCCTTTTCTACATGAGCTGGGCAACGTACATATTTGCCTTCATTGTTTTTCTCCGACTTATCATCACACGTGATTATTGGGGAAAGATTGCTTACTATAACATCCATGCAGCCGTCCTCACCATCACTGAATGGAAGGTCCTGACTTATTTCGCCGCCCCATTCCGGAATCACCACCATTTCGTTTAGCGGCACAAAATTGTAAGGGGCATTTATCTTGTCAATTCTAATTTCTTCTTTTGCCATATACCCAATCATTTATCAAATCCGACAAACACCATTGCTCCAGGACTCTGCACTTTCATATCAAGGCAGTTTTTATCAATTTCCACACGCCACAACTGCACCATTTTGAGGTTAGGCATACGCTTGCCTTTATAAGTCATCGCATTCCGCGCCTCTGTTTCCGTAACTTCGTGGCGAGCCACAAGATAGCGCCCGTCAACGTATTTTATACTTATAGACAGGCAGCGGGTTGCATCATAGAGCATCCCCTCAACAATAAACGGGTTCTCGACATCCGGCTCATCAAGTTCAAACACACCGTTGACAATCTGCGGCTTGTTTGCATCGCTACGCCAAATATAGCCCTCATATATCGATTTTTCTATATTCATTGACTATTCCTCCTCTGTATTTGGATAAATTTGCACACCGTTGCGTTTAAGCGTACCTGTGAAACAACCATTACCACGCATCACACCTCCACCAAGCGGGAGCATTCCCGAACATACGTCCTTGATTGCGGTCTCAAACGCATTGAGAAGCTCTCCATCAACACCGTTGGCTACAACAATCTGCGTGGTCAGCGATTGTCCTTTTCCATAATTGACATGTTCGTTGTAGAGCGCGCCGTCAATAGTACTGCCTGTGAACCGGTCGATGGCTACATGGTTTACCAGTTTCTCTTTGATTCGTTTTTCCATCACATCGCTGAGAAGCACTTTCCCACACGACATATTATCTGCTTTCGGCCCTGCTGCCCCAAACAGCGGCTCAAGCAGAGTCTCATCGATACTCGCTCCCTTGTCAGCAAAATTTCCCACTTTACGATTATAGTGATACAGTGTGCGATGACGCAACGCCCCTTTAAGGCTGGTGGCTGGAATCAACGACCTTTCTTCATTGAATTCAGGCTTTCCATCCTTCCATTCCACCACAAGTTCTGTCATTGGCGCCATATCTGATTTTGCATCTCCAAATCCCGATCCGAATAGAAAGAAGTCCTCAGATTCCAATGCCAGTTCATAGATTGTTGCATCGGCGACTTCTCTTCTCACGGCAAAATCTCTTCCATCAAAATCAGCCGCCAATGATGATGATTTGTCAAGATATGCCTGCAAATCCACAGAATTTTCAAGGTTATAAGCTTTGATTCGACATTCCACAACACAGACCTTGCCAAACCCCTTGCGCGTGCCGCCGCCAAATCTCAACGTTGACCTGCCTATCTGGTCCAGAATGTTGATTATCTCTGCTTTATTTGGCTCTTCCTGCAACAATTCCATCTCAAAGACGAAACGCGTGCCCTTGTAGACTACATGCTCATCAAACTTACCAGCATTCTCTGCCACCCCTTTATCGGAGATGCGCACATGATGACGTATAAGCAAATTTTCATACCTATCGTAGAAAGCACCGGTCAATTCTTCCTGCAGTCCGTCTACGACTTTGCCGTCCTCTCCTACCATCCGCGCCTCTGTAACTATCAAGCGCGATCCAACCCCTTTGCCGTCTTCCTGAAAACCAAACAAATTGTTTTTATCCACATCCACCATGATATGACGTAACACTCCAGCAATTGTTGTGCCTGGAATATATGGCAGTCCGTTGACATCAAGAGCAACCTCAGAGTCCGTATCTATCGTTTTCTCGCCAGAACCTACGCATATTGGAGTATCCGCCTCAATCACAATGCGCGCCACATAACGAAACTTCATATATCTTTCCATAGAATTCATTTTTTATTTTTGCAATGCTTAGCCATCTGCGATGCCAAATTTATAAGCATCTTTCGTTGATTCAAGTCATTATGCTCGCACAGGAAAGACATAAGTGCCTTGCGGCGATTTTTCTTATCCCACTTGTCTTTGGCAACGCCATGCATCAGATATCCTGTTTTCTCCTCAAACAATGTGTTATAGTCAGGGTTCTTGCGTATCATGCCCCACTGCGACGCAAACATCTCACCTCCAAATCTGCCCCCCTCATTCGCAACAAACTCGTTTACAGCGGTATAAATCTTTTGCAATTCATCTTCTTGTTTCTTCCGCCTATAAAGATAACGCTGTAGCAATGAGGCCGGTACAGATGGCAACATGTCGTAATCCGCATCCTTACATTCGCACCTTTGCAACTGAAATCTAGCCTTGCCTTCGACATCGGCATCGAGGAAATCTGGATTGTAAATCACGCGACCGAATCCTTCATTACGGTATGCTCCCACATAACGACTCTCCGACGGACATTCTGCACTGCATTCAACCACAATCACGCTGCCTTTCTCAATACCACAACGGTCTGTATCGAAAGCCTGACGTTTGAAGTTCCACGGAGCATACTGAAATGTGCGCACCTGAGACTTACCCCAAATAATATGTGAACCAACTGGCAACCCTAAGTCCTCAGCAGTAGGCTGAAACGTCGGCATATTATCTTTGTTGTCGAGGAAAATCAGCCGACTATCCGCATAGACTGTGACCACATTGCCACTTGGCTTCCGCGACGAACTCTCTTCAAACTCCATCTTTTCAATTTTTACAAGACCGTACTGCGCCGTGCGAGACCGACCGATCTGACAGTCTCCTTCAATTGTATCAGCAAGCAGTTTCGACAAGCCGACACAATCATCGTCAATTTCCACGGTGAAAGCGAATGACTGCCCAGCGCACAGCGACTCGTAGCCATACATCGCCTCATCTTTAGAACGGCGGCTATTGCGGTCATGTCCTGACTTGATAGCAAACGTCTTTTCAATCTTTGCCAATATGCCTTTGCCATTGAAAAAGGCATAAAATCCCGTGCGACACTGCTTCAACTGTTTTTTCCGAATTGCATTCAACGACGTATCTGTATAGATGCTGACATAACTTTCTGTCTTGTCAAGCTTCGGTTGGTATATTGCCGCAGGCACTCTTAGAGAGCGGTGGTTGTCAACAAGCGGATGCGCATCACCATAGCGCACTTTTCCACTGTGAAAGAGAGTCCATGCAGTCTGCGTGTCGACCTTTTGATACAATCTGCCAGCTACAATGCCTAGGAAGTTGTTGCCTGGAATAAAGTCAAGCGTCTGGTTGTTTCCATCGGTGGCAGATTTTACGTTTAGCACAACATCTGTGCTCAACGTTACTTTGAATTTCATTTGTTTCATCACCCTCTCACTTTTTCTACTTTAATATCACAACGGCCGAGCCCACGTGTGCGGTTCTGACCAAGCCGCTTCACAAAGCTTAAACTTTTCTTTATCACGTCGACGCAGTTGTCTGGCACATTGAGAACCTCGCCTTTTAGCACACACGGCACTACCACTTCCATTTTTCTAAGGCTGTGTTCTTCAGCGACTCCTTTTATATTAACAGCAGTCGAGGCCAGCGATTTGTATAGATATTTTTGCGCATTGTTGTTGATAATATAATGGCAGTCCAACTCACTAAGTTCGGCATTGGTGAAAAATGTCTGCCCCTGGCGTTTTTCTTCTGCATTGTCAAAAAATCCAAAACACTCATTCAAATCAATATCCAAGTTCTGAAGCGAGCAAATAGTTTCCGCCGCCTCCCTCACAAGCCCTTTTATTGTTTTACCAGGCACGTATGGCAATCCTTTCTTATTCTTAACCGGCAACAAATCGACATCGGCACCAGCAGCCAAACCAGAGCCACAGTGCCAATAGGTGTAAATTTGTATGCTATAGTTTATTGTTTTCATATTTATCTCGTTTTTTGGTTCATGATTGTATTGATGACAAGCATATCATAAACTGAATAGCACAACTTTCCATCGCGCCGTTCTCCATCGGTCAATTCTCTTACGAAGTCTTTATTAGTCGTAATTTCAAGCAATCGCTGTTTCATTTGTAAGGCTTGGTCCACACCATCGTGCATTGCCGACAACCACCGGCGCAAACCTGACTTTACGGCATTGCTTGACATATCATCACCACTAATCTGCCTTGCTTTGTCAAGCAACACGTCGATTGTCCAACGTTTTTCTTTTGGATGCAGATAATACGGACCAAACACAAATGAATGCCCATTGCTTGGCTGTTGTTCACGCTGCTGCATCGCAACTAAGCTCTCGACAAAACTATCCTGCACCTTGTAGAATGACAAACACGACTGTGGCAACTCCCTTTCTCCCAAATTCTCATTGGCATCTATCTTCGATTGGTTGCAAAGAGCTTCTGCCAACAGATAGCCATAGTGGAACGGATAAGAAGACTTGACAAACGCCACTCCAATGCATACAGTCAGTTTTCGACCATTCCTGAATACATTTTTTTCTTCAAGAATCTCTCCGAGAAGTTTTTCCGTACGCTCCTCAAACTCAGTCATAAACTTTCTGACAAATACCAATGACAAATCGGCTCGACACACAACTGTAAAATCATCGCCCCCGAGGACTATGGGACGCAATGGTATATTTTCCGCATTCTTTATATTCGCCGGTAGACTCTCAAAAGCTGCTTTCGCTGCTCCACACGTAGCCTCATCTAGTTTACATGAGAATTCGGCAAGGACTTTCTGGTCACAGCCCAACTTCTGTACCACCTTTCCAAGGCCATTGCCATCGGCATGGATTACAGCAAGCCAATCGTTCTCTCCAAGGAACTTCTCGTGATTGCTAACGTCTATATCCTTACCAAACATCTTTTTACACAATCGACTATTGCCAGACGCCTCCAATTTACTCTTTGTAGACAAATCAACAAATTCTCCATTCCAACTCATTGCCAAGACCGGCAGTCCCGAACGGCGCGACCGCTCAATACCCATAAACCCCGTAAGCAGGCTACGTTCTCGATGGTTACGCTGGCAACGTAATTTACACTCAAGTTCGTTTATCTTATCGGCAAATTGTTTCTCGTTGGCATCATCATATTCCACCACCGCCTGACTAATGATGATACCAGGTGCAATTTTCTTTGCCTCGCGAGGGAATTCATATACAGCCTTCTCGCAGTCATACTTTTGGTAAAATAAAAATTTAACATTGCCTGCGGCACGGATAATGTTTTCTCCGCGCTCAGCATACTTGCCAAACACATCCGTGCAGATACGCTCTACTAATTCACTCGCACCAATAATTTCTTTCAATTTTGATGTGTTGAAGATGAATTCCTGAATGCCATGCACGGCAGCTCCGTAGAGATATTTTGTTGCCATATCTTATATATTTTTTTTGTTTCTCAATTTTTCCACCACACCGAACCCAATGCTGCACCCCTTGCCCAAGCCCACGTTTTCAGGCAACTCTATATTTGTCAAAAAATTGACATCAAAAGCTACCATTTTAACGCCCTTGAACTGAATCGTGCGCGGATATTCCCTTATAGACGTTATTTTAGCAACGATCCTTTTATCGACAAACATGTTCAAGCCACCTGCCATTGACAACACATTGCCTATAACAATTCGCTCCAACATCTCTATTCTGTCAGAAAGATTTTGAATGGAACAATAGCGTTGATAGTTCTCCGAATTGAATGGCAACCACCTGCGTAACCCATACTCATAAATACATTCTGGACAAACCGCAAAGCAACAATTCTGAATCACAACTTTGCCTACTGCAAGATTTAATAAATGACGGTCACTAAGCACAATCACTGCCTGCTCCTTACACAACAATGCTCTGACTGCGTCTACCCCATCTCCCATACACACAATCGCAGCCTTGCCCCGTAACCGCTTATATTGGATCAATGGATATGAATAACGAAAGCCATCACCTTTATGATTATGAAACAACAGATTGTTGTCCCTACCAACTGTCGAAATCACAGCACCTCGGAATTGCGGAATCTCGTGTACGCCAATTGCATTTAGAAAGTTTATAGTGTATACAGAATACCCCATTTGTCCCTTTATTTATTATCTCTTATAAATTTACACAAAACAAGTCCAAAGCACGAACAAATGTATATGTTTAACAACATATTTTGAAAAATTCATAAGACCGCATTATGCATCCAACAATTATTCTTTTTTTACTCCAGCTAAAAGCGGCAAACCCAGCAAAACAAAGTTCTATCAATCAGTCGTTATATCTTAATTTTTAAGATACGTAACAAAAAAAATAAAACAGTATTCTCCTCTCAAAATATGCATCCTTATTTTGCAATTATGACTTACGCAGATTTAATTCCACCCCAGCCAAAAACTTATGCGACAGATGTCCCCGCAATCCACAACGTCTTGTTGGAATTAAAACATTTGCCTATATTTGCACTATCGTTGCCGTTGCCAAAAAGTTGTTGCGCAATACGGCAAGGAAAGTTAATCGCACCAAGAACTAAAACACTGTAGGATAAATCATGATTGGAGCAATAATAGGTGATATTGTTGGATCACGCTTCGAGTTTAACAACACCGATGACCTGAATTTCGAGCTATTTACTGACGAATGCAGCTTTACAGACGACAGCATCTGCACTTTGGCTATTGCCTATGCTCTCGTCAGCGGCATCAGTTATGAGGAAAGCCTTAGATTCTGGTGTTCTTCTTATCCGAACCCCATGGGAGCGTATGGCGGCAGCTTCGCACGCTGGCTTGCCTCAAGCAATCTAAAGCCCTACAACAGCTTCGGAAACGGTTCTGCAATGCGCGTGTCTCCAGTAGCTTGGTGGTTTGACAATTTGGACGACGTGCAGCGCGAAGCTGAGCAAACGGCTCTCCCTACACACAACCACCCAGAGGGCATCAAAGGGGCTGTCGCCACCGCATCGGCCATATTCATTGCCCGCAAACACGGCAAAGACGCTATGCTTGAATCAATGAAGGAATTTTACCCTCAATGGGTGAATCCCTCTCCCGGAAGCAACAAATTTGACGAGACTTGTCAAGGCACAATGCCTGTTGTGTTCGGAATTATCAATAAGGCAAACTGCTTTGAAGAAGCCATCCGCTATGCCATCGCCGTCGGTGGCGACAGTGATACCATCGGTACTATAGTAGGTTCTATTGCGGAAGCTATATGGGGAATACCGAAAGCTATCTCGGATGCAGCACTTGGATTTATGCCAAACCTCATGGCAAGCAATATCGCAAAGTTTTACGAATCATTAGCACAAAAACAAGAATAACAAGACTTGTTCTCAGTCGCTTCGATGAGCAAATGGCGCATGAGGCACAAACGTGCCAACCTCCACTCCTCGACACATCCACAGAGGGAAATCGCCGAAGAGCGGTTGTAGAAAGAGGTTGCGTGGAGGAAAACCGCCGAAGAGCGGTTTCATATGTTAGCACGGGGTTGGCTCGCCTACCCCGTGACACCGACGGCACACGCAACTACCGCCGAAGAGCGGTTGTAGAAATACCATCGCCACATACATCGTCGCGGAGCGACGGCACTTTTCCGTAACCCGGTACGCGGAGCGAAGCGGATGCGTGCCGGGATTCTGCGCATCCTTCCCATCTCGCGTGCCGGAGGTACGCCACTACCTATGGCGGGACGGCTGACCTAACTTGCTAAAATTATTTCCCGTGATTTATACAACCGCTCTTCGGCGGTAGATTAATTCTCTCGGCTCTGCCCCCAGGTAGGCTAGCCAACCTGGGGCTATGATTATACAACCGTCCTTCGGCGGTTGCCTCCATCTGCGGATTGCCATCCCCATTAAAAAAACATCCTTCGGCGGTTGCCCGCACCGTGACACCGGCAATGCCGATAAAAAGAAAGCGCCCCTCGGATTGCTCCAAGGGGCGCTTCGTAAGGGGGCGGCTACCTACTCTCCCGGGTTACCAGTACCATCGGCGTGGCGGGGCTTAACTTCCCTGTTCGGAATGGGGAGGGGTGGA
>OKXI01000013.1_pt1 | contig 133676 bp, 107 predicted proteins | sample 1607161 | NCBI WGS metagenome assembly OKXI01 (sample SAMN04414078, study PRJEB24778) | human gut metagenome | material: faecal | host: Homo sapiens
GTAATCTAAAATCTCGGTTGGCAGCACCACCTGTGCCAGTGCCTGTAAGTAATCGTTTTCCATACCGCAAAGTTCGGCATAACATTTGGATGCCTAAAATTTATCCCCACTAAATTTCTACTGACCCTGATTCTAATCGCACTCATGGCGCTGCTCGCATTCAACGCCTCTGAGACCAGCCTTGCGGACAACAACACACGCACCTCTGGCAACACGACAACCGGCACCGGTTATTTCCAAAACGGACGTCCGTTTGTAGTTATCTCCAAAGAAGATATGAAAATGCGCGTGTACGACGCGACAGGACGCGAATTGCGCTGCTACCCTATCGCCTGCGGACGCAATGTGGGCAACAAGCGGCGTCAGGGCGACATGCGCACGCCGGTGGGACTGTTTAAAGTGCAGGAGATTCTTGACGCGCACACATGGACACACGACTTCAAAGACGGTAAAGGCGTGATTCGCGGCGCCTACGGCCCGTATTTCGTGCGCTTGCTGACAGGGCACAAAGGCATCGGCATCCACGGCACACACGACGAGTCGTCGATAGGCACTCTCGCCACCGAAGGATGCATACGCCTTCACAATGCCAACATCAAGGAGTTTGCCACAAAATACGCCTACCGCGGAATGACAGTGATCGTGCTTCCATCGAAGAACGACCTTGAGAACGACGGACTCACACTTGAAACAGAAAACGGCTCAGGAAAATAAGTCGGCCAGGACGGCGGGCGAATGCAACTCGCCCAGCGCGGAGTTGTGCAACCGATAATAGTCGAGCGTCAGCTGCAACAGCCGGTTGCGCTGCCCGCGGTTGAAGCGGAACAGATGCATGTTGGCATACGTGATGCGCGACAGCCGATAGACCGCCTCCGCCTCCACTCCCTCGACATAATGCCCATGCACAGGACGGCAGCTGGAAAAGACGCCGCCCTCCATATCAAACACGCATCCCGGACGATACGTGTCGCGGTCGGGCTCGATTCCGATAAACACGCCTAAATTATAAAGGAAGCAGATGTGAAAATTGGCAATGCCGTCATTTGCCCGGTCGAGAAACACCACCGACCCCGCCACAAAAGAAAACAGCGCGGGATTGCGCTCCTGCTCAACGATGACAGCAGAAAGCAGCTCCGTGACAAACAGCGCCACGGCATTTTTGATAGGATCGGTATGAAGACTGTGCAGCGGATGCAGACAGCGCGCCTCCTTTATACTATACAGGTCGCGCCCTTGTCTGATGTCGGCAACAATCTCAACAAGCGAGAGAGGCTGAAACAACGCCCTGCGCTGACGCGCCACCTTGCCGCTGCCTTGCGGCAGCAGAAACGCCATGACGCCATGCATGTCGGTGTAGACACGCACAATAGCATTCTTGTCGTTGTATTTTATGGTGCGCAGCACCACCCCCTGCAGTTTCTCAATCATTGCAAAATGAATAAATTCCACGCCAAAGGTACACATTATGCGATTTATAATTTCTTAAAATCTATTAAAATCACCGTTTTGTATGCACGATATTTGGTGGATAAATAAATAACTCCTATCTTTGCACTCGCTTTGACAGAAAAGCGGTTAATAATGTATTGGCCCATTCGTCTATCGGCTAGGACGCAAGATTTTCATTCTTGAAAGAGGAGTTCGATTCTCCTATGGGCTACTAATTTAAAGATTTTTTATAATGGCAAATCATAAATCATCTATCAAGAGAATTCGTCAGACTGAGACACGTCGCCTTCGTAACCGTTACTACGCAAAGACTGCACGTAATGCTGTGCGCCGTCTTCGCGCGTTGAACGACAAGGCTGAAGTAGTAGAAGCTTACAACAAAGTTAGCTCAATGTTGGATCGTCTTGCCCGCAAGAGCGTTATCTCAAAGAACAAGGCAGCTAACTTGAAGAGCAAGCTCGCTAAGCACGTAGCTAAGGTTCAAGCAGCATAATCAAGCACGTCGCTTGATTCTTGTTGGCCCATTCGTCTATCGGCTAGGACGCAAGATTTTCATTCTTGAAAGAGGAGTTCGATTCTCCTATGGGCTACATTAGTGTATTGGCTGATTCTCCAGCCGATACCTTTTTTCGTATATATACACAGCCATTCCAACAGTGAACAAAAGCATCCTCAAAATAGCAGTACCCGCAATCCTGTCAAACGTCATCGTGCCGCTGCTGGGACTTGTCGACCTCACCATCGCCGGCCACATCGGCGACGCCGTGACAATCGGTGCGGTTTCGGTGGGCGCAACGATGTTCAGCCTCACATACTGGAACTTCGGGTTTCTGCGCATGGGGACAAGCGGACTGACAGCGCAGGCATACGGCGCGCGCGACAGGCGACAGATGTCGGTGATGCTGTTTCGCTCAGTGGCACTGGCTCTGCTGCTCGGCATCGCCATCGTGGCACTGCAGTCGCCCATAAGATGGCTGCTGCTCGCCGCCATCTCCCCAAGCGAGGCAGTCCACACCCACGCCTCGCAATATTTCTCCATCATAATCTGGGGCGCGCCCGCCACCCTCGCCACGATGAGCCTCACAGGATGGTTTATCGGCATGCAGAACTCCACCTACCCTCTCGCGGTGTCGATGGTTGTAAACGCCGTCAACATCATCTGCAGCCTATGTTTCGTGTTCGCCATGCGGCTTGGATTCATCGGCATCCCATTAGGCACACTTGCGGCACAATGGTGCGGATTCATCCTTTCCGCATTTTTCGCCGCCAGAATGATGCGCAAGGAAACCCTCGGATATGCTCCACGCGTCGAGGAGATGCTGCGCGGTCTGGGACGTTTTTTCAGCGTCAACCGCGACATCTTCCTACGCAGCCTATGCGTAATGGCTGTGATGCTGTTTTTCACAGCTACGGGTGCACGCTCCGGCAACATGACGCTCGCCGTAAACGCCCTGTTCATGCAACTTTATCTGCTCTACTCCCATTTCATGGACGGGTTTGCATACGCTGGCGAGGCCCTCGTTGGCAAATATGCCGGCGCCGCCGACAAGCATTCGCTGCGACGCTGCGTGTCGCATCTCTTTGCATGGGGATGGAGTCTCGCCGCAATATTCGCTTTCGCCTATGGCGTCTTCAACCACGAAGTAATGTCGCTGTTCAGCGACAAGCCCGAGGTCGTAGCGTTTGCCACAGCCTACCGATGGTGGATAGCCCTCGCTCCGATAGCAGGTATGGCGGCGTTTATCTGGGACGGCGTGTTTGTCGGACTTACCGCCACCCGACAGATGCTGTTGTCGCTCGCAGGCGCGACAGCAGTCTATTTCGCCATCTATTTTCTTTCCCCTTTTCCCGACGCCAACAGCAGTCTTTGGACAGCCTTTTTGACATATCTCGCCGTCAGAGGCGTGATATTATGGCTATGTTTTGCCCGCAATAACGAATATTGACGTTTATATTTTTCATATAAATCACACCTGTATATCAACAACTTAACGTTTTATCCATTTATATAATGGTTTATCATGCATTGCTTCATCAGGCACTATGGTGTAACTTAGTGTCATCGAAAGAACCATTCACTATTATTACGCAGCCTCTCCTGTTGTGAAACAATGAGAGCAGACATAAAAAAGCGGAGCCGCAAAGACTCCGCTTTTTGTTTTTATACTGAAACCGTATCCTTACTTCACGATAAGTTTCGCTGTGCTTACACCGTTGGCTGTTGCCACGCGCACAAGATACATTCCTGCCTGCAGACCATCTGTCGACACAGCGGCAGTTCCGTTGATCTCAGCCTGCGCTGCCACAGCACCACCAAGAGTGAAAATCTGCACGTTTGCCTCGCCGTCAGCCTCAACTGTCACAGCCTCGCCAGCCTTTACAGGATTAGGATATACGCGCACGCCCTGAGCCGCCTCGATGCCGGCAACGCTGCCGCCACCTGCTGAATATACAGCCTCGAAACCAGGCACGAGGATTTCAAACGCCTGACCCTTTGCCGAAGCGCCCATGTCGAGGCGGAGAGTGTTGACAGTCAATGGATACACACCGATATCTGTCAAATCAAGATTATCAGAAAGGTTGAGCTCCAATGTCGAAACCGTGTTTTTCGGAAGTTCGTCGGTAGTAAAAGCCCAAGCCGAATAAACTTTGCCATATGCGTCGGTCAATGTCGACGACACCTTCTTCACTGTTGCATTACCCGGGTTGATGCGCACGCGGAGTTTCTCAGGCAAACTCCACACGCGGCAGCCCTTTTCCAATTGTATATATGCGCCACGACCCGTACCGTTGCCTGTATAGTTGATTTTCACACCGTTTTCAAGAGCAGAAACAACAAGGTCGGTACCGCCAAACTGCGAGTTTTTCCATTCGCCGTCTTTGTATTCAGCGACAGGCATAACCTCAGCTGCAGGAATCTCGACAGACACATTTGCAGTTCCCACAAACGAACCTACCTTTCCGGTAATAGTTGTGGTTCCGTTTGCCACACCACGGAGCACACCGTCAGCAGCACCGATTGTGGCAACACCGTCGTTTTCCGACGACCAAGTAAGTGCCACCGAGTTGATCGGCATCGTTTTCTCGTTAACAATAGCCTGCACCTCCATCGGATATTCGCGCTTATTGTCAATCACGATGTTTTTCAATCGGAAAGCAACGTCATCGCTTGCCACCACATTTACAGGAAGCACTGCCTCAATACCGTTGTAAGTAGCCTTCAAAGCACCCATACCTTCGCCTGTGCCATAGAATGTGGAGCCGTCGTTGACAATCTCGCCGAGAGCCTTGTCGCAGCTGAGCTTAACGCCCTGCAAGTCTGTATCGACAAGCACACCATACTTGTTGTAGCCATAGAATTTCGGAGTATAGATACCGTATTTCGGGAAGTTCATCGCCCAGTCTACGAAACGCATCTCAGCGACAGTCTTGTCGTCAGGCACATTGGCAACGACAAACAGACCGCTTGCCACAGCACGCTCATGGCCGTCGCTCGTCTTATTAAGCACACCAAGAGGCGCTGTATACATTGTCGAAGAGCCACCGCCGTCAACATTGACAGCCTCGTCGGCACCAGCATAGTAAAGCATTCCGGCAAGTTCCTGAGTGTGTACACCGGCGGAAATTGCGCTACGTCCGTCGATAACCATCATCACCAATTTAGTGTTGTCTGTTGTATAGCCGATACCTGTGCGCGGATGGCGCGCGCTGGCGTCGCCACGGTCGCCTTCAGAGTCGAGCACCTCGCCCGCTTTCAGAATCCATGGGTTGCCGCAAGCCAACTGAGTCGGAAACACTTCAGTGTCGCCGATAGTCACCTTCACATATGCCGACACCTCGTCGCCAACTTTCAAGCCGCTGAGCACATCTTGTGCAGAGCCGCGGGCAAGAAGCACGTACTCACCGTCGTTGATAGCGCAGTCGCCGTTGGTACCTGTAGCACCGCACACCTTAAACTTCAGTGTTTTGCCGGCACCTACATAGTCGCCTTCCTCAAGAGTCACAGGCACTGTCACACACTGACCGTTAATCCACGGCTGGTTAGGAGTGCCATAATACTTCGGTGTATAGATTGAAATACCATTGTCAGGAGCGTCGTTGTTGATTGCCTTGAGAGTGGCAGTCTTTCCGCCCGCTGTAACCGTTCCATTTTCAAACGAGACAGCACCGATGTTCATCTTGCCGTCGCGGTCAACAAAGATGTTTGGCCAGGATGTAGAAGCCGAACCGCTGCGATAAATCTCGCCGCCGGCAACCGAAGCCCTCACAGGCGCACCTACAATCGACTTGCCATTGCTTGCCGAGCCGGAAGTGTGGAAGAAGTCGGTGTTGACACCGCAGAAATAGTTCTTTCCTTCCACAGTGTGGCTCTTAGCCATGCTGCTGACAGTTCCACCGCCAGGCACCTTGTCCTGAGCCACGATAGCCTCGATTGAAGTGTTGGGGTTGGTTAAGTCGGTTGTCAGATAAAACACACGCAACTGTTGCCCGGCCTCGTTGACAAGATGCAACGAAGTTTCCGTAGTGCCCGGTCCCACCTTCGCATGGAAAAGCGTATCGACAGAATATTCGACACCTGCGAGCGCAACGGTTCTACCGCCGCGTTCCGCCGCGCTCATTGTAAGCGCCGCGCCCAGCAACAATACGCTGGATAGAAAGATTTGTTTTCTCATAATTTTTTTATGGGTTATGTTAGTTTCTATTCCACAAAATTACGCATTTCTATTTACCTCTGCGCAATTTGCCTATAAAAAATCAGTAACAAAACGTTAATCGATGTGAAACGGCACATATTGCGCTTATCTTCAAGTGAATCAGCCAAGAAATCCGCAACCTTATAAATTGCAGAACAGCCGTAAAACCGTCATTGTATTGACAATTTTACGGCTGTTTTATCACAAATCAGGAAATTTCCTTTCTTTCCTATGCCACGCATTAAGACCATTGTCTTGTTGATTTCTTCAACAGAACGCGATTCCTCATAATGCCCCATTCTCGAGAAGCCTCAAACAACTTTGGCATAACGGGTCCTGCTATTACACCATAGGCAATTGGATTTTACCACAATGCAACCTTTCCTGCAATGCCCAAGTCAATAGTTGCAGTTACCACACCCAATGCCTTGAACACCCTTCTCATAGTTGGTATTGTTATGCTATAACCTCTTTCCAACCGAGAAATCTGCGCTCTTTTTACACCGATACGTTCCCCCAGCTGTTCTTGGGTCAAGTTCTGTTCAATACGAGCTTTTTTGATAGCCTCGCCTAATCTATAAGCATGCAAAGCCACATCCACATCACTTTCGAATGCATCGCGTTTTGGTGTTCCTATTTTACCGAAATGCTTGTCAAGCACATCGTCCAATGGAGTAAGATTCATCCGTGCCATAATCACTTATTTTTGAAATATTCTCTTCTTATTGCTTCTGCTTTCGCGATTTCCTTACTTGGCGTCTTTTGTGTCTTCTTGACAATGCCATGAGTGGCAATCACCAATGTTTCTTTATCCTTGTCCCAAAAAGCAAATAAACGATAAGCTGTTTTATTATACAATGTACGGAACTCCCATATTTCCGAATTTTCCAACTTCTTGAAAAGCTCTTTATTGCGTTCTCCTCCCGCAACACGCTTAATGTTGTAGTATATCTTGTAAGATACCGCTTCGGGTAAACTTTCAATAAAGTTTTGTGCCTCGTCTGTCAAGACAAGTCGGAAGATATTTTGTGTCATAAATTATCATTGTTGCACAAAGGTAAGCATATTGTTTCATAAACAAGAAACAACGAACACTTAAATGTGATTCTATGCTCTTTTTTAACACATCTACATCTGACAATTGCTCAGAAAGGGGTTAAATCAATCTTTTTCGGCAGCCGACGGGAGGTCGAGGCGCACAAGTTCGATACGGGTTGCCGACTTCTTCAAGATTGTGAATTTCAAGCCGTCGATATCAAACGAGTCGCCCTGCTGCGGAAGTGCTCCGAGACGGAAAATGATGTATCCGGCAAGCGTCTGATACTCCTCATCCTCCGGTATGTCAAGGTTGTAAGTTTCATTAAGATGCTCAATCTCAATGCGTCCCGAGAATTTAAACGACGTGTCGCTGAGGCGCACTTCTGTAAGACGGCGCTTGTCGTGCTCATCCTCGAAGTCGCCGAAAATCTCCTCCACCAAATCCTCAAGCGTAACGAGACCACCCGTGCCGCCAAACTCATCTACAATCACGGCAATGCTTCGTTTTTCGGCAAGCATCTTGCGCATCATCGTGTTGGCAGGCATCGACTCGGGTGCGAAATCCACCGGTTTTATGCATTTCTGCCACTCGGTGGCGGTGTTGAAAAGCTCGTTGACGTGGATATAGCCGATGATATTGTCGATGTCGTCGGTATAGACAAGGATTTTCGACAGTCCGGTGGCTGTAAACCTGCGACGCAGACGCTCACGGTCGGTGTCGGATGACACTGCCACAATCTCGTTGCGCGGAATCATGCAGTCGCGCAGCAGCGTGTTGCTGAAGTCGAGCGCGTTCTGAAAAATCTTCACTTCGTGCTCAATCTCCTCCGCTCCAGTTTTTCCGGCATTTTTGTCGTCGATGGTCTGCTGGATGTAGTCGTCGAGTTCGCTGACAGTGAGCAACGCAGACCGTGGCGCCGAGGCTTTGGCTCCAAACAAGTGCATCAACGACTTCGACAGCCACGATGAGAACCATGATATCGGATACAATACCAGATAAATCACATAAAGCCCCACGGCGCAATGGCGCAGCGAGATGTTTGGATTGATGCGGAAGATTGTCTTCGGCAGAAACTCTCCGGTTATGAGGATTATGCCTGTCGATATGATGGTCTGGCACACAAGTATCAGCGCCTCGTTGTCGCCCACCACGCTTTTTATGCCCGGTTCGAGCAGCACGGCGATGCCTATACCGTAGACCACAAGCATAATGTTGTTGCCCACGAGCATCGTGGAAATAAACATGTCCTGACGGCTGTAGAACGTGTTGATGATGCGGCTTGTCAGCCCTTTTTTCTGCGAGTCGACACCTGCACGCACCTTGTTGGATGAAATGAAGGCAATCTCCATTCCCGAGAAAAATGCAGAAAAAGCCATCGACACGAGTGTGATTATCAAAGCAGTAGCAGTATCCATAGCAATCAACTTAAACTGGAGGTGTTGTCTCCTGGCGCTTCGGTATCGGGAAGATGCCCGAAGGCTTCTTTATCAAATAATTATGCAAATTCTCGTCCGACTTGAAGCCATACCCCTCCAGGATGCGGTCGGCGCGTTCGATATGCACAAACGAGTCGCTGCGCACCTCATGGAAAGTCTGGTCCCAATATATCTGCTCGGTCTCGATGAGTTCTTTTTTCGTGTTGCGTATCACGACATTGCCGTCGAGACGCCACAGCTTGTCATTCTTGAAGTAGAAAGCGGAGTCGCAACGTATTGTCGCCTCAACCTTGAAATTGTCGTCAAACTTTTCAAGAAACAGACCGTAGGGAAATTTCCAATTCGGACGGCGCGCCTCGTCGTAGACAAGCCACAGCTTTGCCGTGATGCGGTAGCGCGTCATGCCCGAGTCGCTGATCAGCGTCATCACGTCGCGCGTCTTCATCGACACCACACTGTCGCGGTTTGCCGGAGTGGCCACCACATCGCGTTTCACCTCCTTGCAAGCCGGCAGCAACGCCGTCAGCAGCGTTACCAAGAATAATATGCTTGTTGCCGTACGCATCTGCAAATTAGCGGATTTTCTCCTTCCAGAAAGCAAATTCCTTGAAGTTTATGCCAAGCGTGATGTTGAAATAGTTTTCTGTCACGAGGCTTGCAGGATAAGCCTTGCGACGCTTATACTCAAAACCGAGGTTGATTACGGTTTTCTGCGCCACGGTAGGAAATCCGAAACCGCAGCTTACGCCGAACTCTTTCAGATGGTTGTCGCCTATCATCAGATAGTCGCGCGTGTAGGAGCCACCGAGGCGGTAAGCCACACGCTGCAGATACGACCCGCGCATACGCGGCACATACTGCACACCGGCGGCAATGCGCCAGCGGTCGTCGAGACGCGTCTGATACATCACGTTGCCATCTTCATTTGTCAAGCCCGGGAACGTGGCCTTGCTCCACTGCTGCATCGAGACGTCGACCTCGGCAGAAAGACGCTGGTCGAAGTTGTAGTTCAGACCGAAGGCATAAGCGTTTGGCTTGCTGTAGCCCATTGTCTGCAAACGCTCATTGGCGATGGTGTCGGGTTTTGCCGCCCCAGAGGTCGACGACACGTCGCCCGACATATCATATTTCACGCCCCATGTGCGTCCGTGGAAATCTTTCTTCGGCGAATATGTGAAACCGAATGTCAGCTGATGCTTCGGAGCCAGACGCTGCGTGTACTGCAGACCCAGAAGCACATTCCAGTCGCGCACCTGTATTTTCTGCTCATAAAGCGTTGATGTCGACGATATGACGTATTGGTCGTTGACAATCGTACCGAATTGGTAAGAGAAGTTGGCACCAAGCGTCAATCCGCGCACAGGACGCGCGCCCAAACCGACATAAAGCTCGTCGATGCCGCCATAACCCGACACGCTTGTCGACTGCGACGTCTGCACCGTTCCGTCGTCGTCTTTAAGATTGTTGCCAAACGAGTATCCCACCGTGGTGTAAGGCACCAAGCCGATGCTCGCACCCATATATTTCGTTATCGGGAACTGCAGCGTAAGGTAGTTCAAGCCTCCACCGAAAGCTTTTCCGCTGTTGCCCTCCTCGCTCGACTTCAGCTGCGTAAGGTCAAGACCGATGTCCCAATGCAACGTCAGAGAGTCGGTTGCGGCATACGATGCCGGGTTCATCACGTTGATCTGACGGCCGTCGGCCATAGCCACGCCCACGCCGCCCATGTTGCGCTGCGCGCTGGTTGCATAGTCGCTGAACAGTCCGTAACCATATCGTGAATAAGGCGACGACTGGTTTTGGGCAAACATCTGTCCCACTGCCGCCACGGCGAGAGCCGCCAATACTGTAATTTTCTTATAATATCTCATTGTATTCTAATATTCTGTTTAATCCTTTTGCCACCAAATCATTGTCGACAATCACGTTGTCTGAAATCCTGTCTGCCACCAGCGGGCTGTCGCCTCCCGTAAGCACTATCGCGGGCGAGCCGAGCCGACGAGCCAGCATTTCAATCTCCGCCACAAGCCCGAGCACCACGCCGGAGCGGATGGCGGTAGGCGTGTCGTAGCCTACCGTAGGGATGTCGCCACCGACATCCACACGCGGCAGCTGCACGCAATGCGAAGCCAGCGCCTGAAAGCGCAACGACAGCCCAGGGGCTATGTTGCCGCCTTTGAAATGCGCGTCGGCGGTGACATAGTCGTAGGTCACTGCCGTTCCGGCGTCGACCACCAGGCAGTCGCGTCCGGGAACAAGCGTCAGTGCGCCCACCGCGGCGGCTATGCGGTCATGTCCCAAAGTGGAGGGTGTGGCATAGTCAATGGCAAGCGGCATGGGCAGACGCTCATCGAGCATATACGTGCGCACGCCTTTCGCCGACAGCAGTTCTTCAATCTGGCTGTCGTTGCCCACCACCGACGAATAAATCGCCGCCGTCACTGCATGTCCTGCCATCACAAGGTCGAGGTCGCCCGGCGCAAGCCGCTCAAAGCGGTGCGACTGCAACAACGTCGTTCCTGAAAACACCGACACCTTTGCCGACGAGTTACCCTGGTCGATTGTCAGACTTAAATTCATTCTTCGGACAAAAATACTAATTACTACTCAATTATGCGGCGGTTTGACTCGGTTTTCGCCTTCCGTCGCGACATTTTAATGTTTTTTACCGACCACATCGGTGTTTTCCGCCTTCTTTGCCTCCTTGCGCAACTGGTAGTCAATCATAAACGACGCGTAGACCTGCACCACGGCGCCTGCCGTCAGAAAGCCGAGCCACGTGCTGTGGTATGGGTCGGAGAAAAGAAACAGCGCCGAGACCACATAGCACATCGCCGACCAGAACTCCATCGTGAAAAGACGGCGCACGCGCAGGCTGAACGTCTGTTTGCGTCGCGCCGCGCGCTGAAACACGCGCACCACGACGATGAGCATTGCCGCAAATGTGAAGATGTAGCGCAGCCACGGCGTTTTCACATCCACAAGCGGCAGAAAAGCCGACAGCAGCAATATCACCATTCCCACCGACAGCAATATGTTGAGCACATTTTCCTTTTTCATTTTTTCGATATATTTGTTTTTATTCGTTCACAATATACAAGTCTTCGTTTTCGCGCTTCATCAGATATTCCTCTCTGACAATGCGCTCCAGCGTCTCGTGGTCGCTCTCGAGCAGGCGCAGGCGCTCGCGATAGACGGCGGTCGAATCGTCACACTCCTTTATCTGCGCCTTGAGGTCTTTTATCCTTGCGTTATACTCCATCGAGCGGAAATAGTTGTAGTCGGAAAAAAAGGTGATGTAGACACCAAACGCCACCACAACCACAATCCATAAATTGAATTTCTGGATTCCGTCTTTTATGCGTCCTAAAAATCCCATAGCACAACCCTCCTACGTTTCGTTATTCATCAAGCAAATCCGGGCGCAATTCGCGGGTGCGCTTCAACGCCATTTCGTGCTTCCAGTCGTCGATGCGTGCCTGATGCCCCGACAGCAGGACGTCGGGCACACGCCATCCCTTGTACTCCGCCGGACGCGTATAGACAGGCGGCGCGAGCAAATTGTCCTGAAAGGAGTCGCTCAGCGCCGACTGCTCGTCGCCGATGGCTCCGGGAATGAGGCGCACAATGGCGTCGGTGATGATTGCCGCCGGCAGCTCGCCGCCGGTCAACACGTAGTCGCCGATTGTGATTTCCTTTGTGATGAAATGCTCGCGGATGCGGTAGTCAATGCCTTTGTAATGGCCGCAGAGGATAATCAAGTTTTCCGACAACGACAGCGTGTTTGCCATCCGTTGGTCGAACTTCTCGCCGTCGGGTGTCACAAAAATCACCTCATCGTAGTCGCGTTCCGCCTTCAGCGCAGAGATGCAACGGTCCACAGGCTCTATCTGCATAACCATACCTGCCTCGCCGCCAAACGGATAGTCGTCGACGTGGCGATGCTTGTCAAGACTGTATTCGCGGAGATCGTGCACCACGATTTCCGCCAATCCCTTGTTTTGAGCCCTTTTCAGAATCGAGCAGTTCAGCGGCGACTCAAGCATTTCCGGCAGAACTGTTATTATATCAATGCGCATTATGGCGCAAAGGTAGTGACTTTGCGCCTAATTGCAAAAAAAATATCGCCGAGGCGGAATTATCAGCAATTTATTGCGCAGCATAAGCACTTTTTTGTGTTGCACAACATATAATTTTTTTTTGTTTTTCCCCTCGCACATCCGTACCTTTAACGCATTTATTAGAGCAATATAAACACAACACCAATAGAACACAACCTAATATTCTGATTATGAAAAATTTATTAGCACTACTAACTGTGCTCGTTTCAGCCATCAGCCTCCATGCTCAGGTAGTTCAAGTTGTGGTCAGCGGCTCGGTGCGCGACGCCGAGACAGGGGAAGCATTGGCGGGGGCGAGCGTTTACACGAAGGATTATCGCTACGGGCAAATCACCGACAACGCCGGTTTCTTTGAGCTGAAAGCTGTCAAGGACGAAACGTTGAATCTACACGTCAGTTATGTGGGCTACAAAACGCAAACCATAAAAGTCAAAGCCGACAGAAAAAGAACTGTCACCATAAAGCTTGAACACGATAACCAACTGCGCGACGTGACAATCTACGCTCCGTCGGAAATAGGCATACGCTCTTCGCAGATGAGTGCCAACGAGCTGTCGATACGCCAAATAAAGTCGATTCCGGCAACGCTCGGCGAGGTCGACATTCTGAAAGCATTGCAGACATTGCCAGGAGTGCAGTCGGGCAGCGACGGCACCGCCGGCATCTATGTGCGCGGCGGCAACTACGACCAAAACCAAATTACAATCGATGGCTTTCCGGTCTATAATCCGGAACACCTGAAAGGATTCGTGTCGGTGTTCAGCCCGGAGATGGTGAGTGGCGTGACAATCTACAAGGGCGGCTTTCCGGCGCGCTATGGATCGCGACTGTCGAGCGTGGTCGATGTGGAGCTGAAGGACGGCGACTTCGACCGCTACCACGGCTCTCTGACAGCGGGAATGATGTCGTCGGCGCTGCATGTTGAAGGACCTATATGGAAAGGGCATACATCATTCAGCGTGTCTGGCCGAGCGTCATATCTCAACGCCATCGTGATTCCTGTGATGAAACACATAATCGACAACCAGAATGTGCTCAACCCATATCTCAATCTTAGCTATTACGATATCACGGCGCGCCTTGCACATCGATTTTCGAAACGCGACCGCCTGACCGCCTCGTTCTACATCGGCAACGACAAGGACGATGTCACCCCGTCAAGCTGGCATACGCAGACAAACGAATATCTTCCAGAAGAAGAATTGACAAAGTATTTCAAATCGGAAACGGAAAACAATTCATCAAGCAATTGGGGCAACATCGTTGGCGGACTGACGTGGATACACACTTTTTCCGACAAATTGCAGATGCGCGCATCGGCTGGCTACAGCCAATACCGCTACAATCTTTCTCAATCGGAAAAAGTCGACAAGTCATGGTTGTCGAAAAAGGACAACAAAAAAGACATCTCTTTAAACCAAACGCTCAGCAAAAACTCCTATGCGAAATATCATTCACGAATCGGTGATTTCACGGCAAAAATAGATTTCACCCATAAAGCAGCGGCACGCAACACGCTGCGCTACGGTGCAGGCGCCACATGGCAGCATTTCGCTCCGACGGTCGATGTATACGACCATTCGTTTGTGACAACATATCCTATAATCGACGACTACAGCATCAAAGAAACGCTGCGCGACGAAACCATCGGCAGCACAACAAACTCAACCACAATCAGCGTCTATGCCGAGGACGATTGGGACATCAGCCATTGGTTGAAGGCCAACATCGGTCTGCGCTACGTGCTCTACTCACTTTCAGACCACACCGCCCACTCACTTGAACCGCGCGCGTCGGTGAGGTTTCTGCCCACAGACCAACTGGCATTGAAACTGTCGTATGCAAGGATGTCGCAGGGATTCCACATGCTTACGAGCGGCAACATCGTGATGCCGTCAGACATTTGGGTGCCTGTCACAAAGAGATTGCCGTTGATGCATTCCGACCAGGTGGCTGCCGGGGCGGGATACGAATTTGTCAAGGGTCTGACACTGGAGGTTGAAGGATACTACAAATGGATGCACAATCTGGCAGAATACCGCGATGGAGCCTCGTTTCTGACCACCACCGGCGATTGGCAGAACATGGCTGTGACAGGACGTGGCAGGGCATACGGCGCGGAGGTGCTGCTTAAAAAAGAAACAGGAAAGACCACAGGGTGGCTGAGCTACACGTGGGCAAAAGCACTGCGCACATTCGACCGTCCGATGCAGGAACTTAACGGCGGCAGGGAGTTTCCCGCTGCCAACGACCGCCGCCACAATTTAAACATCATCATTGCGCACCGATTCGACAAGCACTGGACCGTGTCAGCGTCATGGACATTCCGCAGCGGACGTCGCGGCAATGTGGCGACAACGGTGGTGAGCGGCGGCAGAATCGACGAATATGACCCTGTGGGCGACAATTTCTCAAGCGAAGAAGGCATTCCGCCGCACGACATGGTAACCTACGACCCGGGCAATGGAACATCCTTTTACCGCTACAGCAGGTTTTACACATATCGCGGCCGCAACTCCTTCCACATCCCCGACGAGCACCATCTCGACCTGCGCGTGGTCTACACTCTGCGCCACCGCCGCGCCGAGAGTGCGCTCGGTCTGAGCCTATACAACATCTACAACCACCAGAATATCACCGATGTCTATGTCAGCTACGACAACGTCACGGCAAAGCCTTTTCTGAAAGGCGTGTGCAAACTGCCGTTCCTGCCGTCGGTAGATTACACCATCAAATTCTAAAAACGCTATGAACAAGATAAAATATCTGCTTGCCTTAATCGTTTTTCTCGCCACAAGCTGCGAGATTGAACTGAAAAACGATGATACGGAACTGACGCCGGAACTGACGGTCAACGCCCTGGTCTCTACCGACACCATCTTGACCGCAACCGTCACCACGGCTACGAGTTTCAAGGAATTCACAATCGATGAATATATCGACTTCGCCGACTATGAGGACAAGAATTTCAACGACGAGCTTGTGAGGCTGACGGTGATTCCGACCACTCAGGTTACGGCTACGGTCAACGGTTCCGACGTATATCAACTGAAGTATAATGCCGACAATCTCAATTTCCAATGCGACTACCGCCCGAAAGAGGGCGACGTGATTAAAATCGAGGCTGCCGCCGACGGCTATCCCACAGCCTGCGCTCAAGTGGTTGTGCCGCAGCATCAGCGGCTTGAGATTGTGAGTTGCGAGAGGCTCTACGACCCGATGTCGTACGACATCGACACCAACACCGCGCAGGACACCGTGGCGCGCATCACGCTGCGCTTCACCGACCCTTCTTCCGAGAATAATTATTATCGGCTGAAAGTGCGCAGCGCCGGACATTTAGGCAGTATGTATTTTTTCAAGGACTCGTTTGCAAGCAGCGATGTCATTTTCAAGAACGTGGCGCTCCACAAAGGCTACGGCGGTTGGGCGGCAGGAATGTCGAACGTGTTCAGCGACTATCTGATAAACGGCAAGACTTACGATTTCGTAGTGGAAACGCGGCTGCGCGAGACGCGGCCTGTGCATTCCAATGGTAGCGAAGGACCTGAGGACAAATGGGTTGACATCGAGCTGCAATCGATTACCCCGGATTTCTACCATTACCTCAATTCTGTGTGGATCTACCGCATCACCGACCGCGACGCCTACTCAGAAACAGTGCTCATCCACAGCAACGTAGACAACGGTTGGGGCATTGTCGGCGCGCTGGCCACGGAGAGACACACCATCAGGTTCTGACGGCGATGAATTTCCAAACAATCTCGATGCCAATACGTTTGTTCCGGAAGGATCAGCCACCGCCTACAAACAGGCGGAAGGCTGGAAAGAATTCAGCAACATAAGGGGTTTTGCCGGGAGAAGAAAAGTGAAAATATTAACGAATAAACGGTATTGAAAGAGATGGCGTGACGCATTGGCGGGTTCTCGCACATTTTACGGACTATAAAACTAAAGCATTTAATGGAAGAAGATTTTTCAACATTAGAGACAGCTATAGAGGTGGCGAATGACGTGTTTGGTGTGAAGTACAGCAAGGACTATAAGAAACTTGTTGATGCAAAAGCGTATGCCGGCAAACATTACGCAATTGACGACCGTGTCGAGATTATTTGCGATGGAGCATTCAAAGATTGCGACAATTTGGAAAAAATTGTCATGCCAAAGAATCTAAAAAATATTGGCGACGAGGCTTTCTACGGTTGCAGCAGTTTGTCTGAACTGACATTGCCTAACAGCCTGACAAGAATTGGCAATGGTGCTTTCCATTATTGTTTAATAATTTTAAGTTTACCATTAAATTTACCCATAATACTGTATGTATCACTGGCAGAATTATCTTCGCTTTTAAGACTGTATGAAATGGAATACTCACCAGACTTCGTGTCTCCTTTCACAAATTTTATCGATCCAGCTAAGGGTATAAATTTCTCATGAGAAGGTGGTATGCTTAAGCCTGCGATGCCGTAAGACACAAATTCGGAGTTCTCAGAATAGAAATCTCTAAGTTTTCCACTCTCATAGAAAGAGATGCCTATATTGCCCAAATTAACTTGATCCTGGGCAACTATCTTGTATTCCTTGCCAATAATCGGAAATTTCTCATCAGCATAGCACCCAATCAGGATTAGCCAAAAATTATAGGTATCCTTTTCTTCATAATCTCGTAGAAACATTTGAAAGTAACATACGCCTTCTTTGACTATACAAATGTCACCACCTAATGGAAGGAACCAGTATTTATTAGATAAAACATCTCCAATTGTTGTGTATTGGAATAAACAATTATTATTTATAGTCGCTTCTCCCCAGACAGTCTTAAGCTTTAGAACATCCTTTTTTTCACAACTTGATAATACCGTTATGAAAATCACTGTCATTAATAGTATACCTAAATTTCTTTTCATAAATCATAATTTTTAATGTTTATATTCTTGAAATATTGCGTATTGATTACTCTCTATTGATCCTTTCCACCAATTCGTCTGGTGTAAGTATCTCCATTTTGGAGAAACCAAACCACTTTTTGCCCAAGTCCTTAATGGATGCTCCTATGTGATACACATCATCGTCTATACAAAGGAAGCGGTCATGTGATAAACGGAATGTTTCAACATCAATCGGTGCATATTGAGCATTATGACGGTCTATGTCGAGTTGGAACTGATGGCTTATCTGCTGAGTGTAGATGATTGCAGACACGTTATTTTCTCTTTTATCGAGCAATGTCAATACAGTCTCGTCAACATAGTTGTCGATAAGAATGATACGTCTTTTTGCACTCTTAATCAAGCCGGACACGAAAGTATAGGCATCATAAATTTGACCATTGTAGAACACACCTTGTTTCGGCTTTGCATTGCCATCGTCCAATCTGCGAAACACTTCTTCTATACGCTTGTCGGATTCTTGCAAGTGTTGTTGCATTTCCAATTGATGGTATTCCATTGTCGAGAGACGCTGAAACACTTCGGCATTGTTCTGTAGAAAGTGACGCATTGAAGTGAAAGCCCGCATTATTCGAATATTCACCTCAATCGCAGTGTCAGAACGTAAAACACTACTAAGCATAGCGACTCCGTTTTCAGTAAATACATAAGGCATGTATTTCAAATGTTGTCCGCGTCCTTCGTTTAAGGTCGCAATTTGCGACCTTAAACATTCGTCCTTGGTCAATTGAAACATGAAATCTTCTGGAAATCGTTTAATATTACGTTTTACTTGCTCATTAAGACGCTTTGTTTCAACGCCATAAAGTGTGGCAAGGTCATGGTCAAGCATAACTTGTTGTCCTCTAATGATTTTTATTAGAGGCTCTATATTGTCAACACCAACCAACTGGTCACTTTTTGTGGTCAGTTCGCTGCTCTCCTTTTTTTCTATTTTATCTGTCATATTTATATTCATTTTCCCAAAATCACAAATTGTGACTTTGAACATTACCATATTTAACAGCATTCAAAGGTAGTGCTTTTAGCCTTTAAGCCACTATTGCACAACCCCTTTCTTTGAAAAGAATGTAAAATCAATAGTATTATTGCGATGATTGTACTTTTAGTAATCGCTTCACTCGTTGTACGGTACTTACCCCTTTACCACACAACTTTGCCATATCCCGAATTGAATATCCCTTGCGAAGCAGACTTATTACTTCCCTATATTCGGTTTTCATCTGTTCTGCCGTTTTTACAGAGCCTACCTTGCGTCCGAGTTTTCCACCTTTCTCTATATACCGCTTCCTTCCTGACTGCAATCGGAATGAGATATTATCACGTTCCAATTGCGCACAGGTTGAAAGCGTGGCTATCATTATCGTGGCAAAGAGGGACGGATGTCCTTCTTCGTCCAATAATGTAAGTTGTTCCTTTTGTATGTAGAGGTTGATGCCACAGTCAATGAGTATAATCTGCAAGCAGACAAGATACGCAAGCGCATATCGCATTACTTTGTCTTGCAACCAATCGTCTTAGAATCGTGGATAACGTATTTGGCATTGTTGCGAAATGCCTGTTGCCACCATTCAAGAGTGTGGAACAAAGTAAGCTCCATTATGCCTGTCTATCCAAGAAGAATTGCTCATTCTACTAATCGCCAAAAATCATACACTTTTGGGTAATATCGGTGTGATAGAAAGTTAAATACGTTAAATTTTGCCTATCTCGTATCTATATAGAATCTATACAATCACTTTTCTATCGTTTAGAGCGTATAGTATTGATAATCACCCAATAACAGATCTTATGATTGCAGCGGCTTGACTGAACTGATATTGCCTAACAGCCTGACGATAATTGGGTATGCTGCGTTATGGAGTTGCAGCAGCTTGACGAAGATCGCATCATTGGCTGAAATTCCGCCAGTGTGTGATTCCGAAGTGTTTGAAGATGTCAATAAAACTAACTGCGAGTTGTTTGTTCCGGAAGGATCAGCCACCGCCTACAAACAGGCGGAAGGCTGGAAAGAATTCAGCAACATAAGGGGCTTTGCCGGGAATTGTGTTGAATAACATATTGCAATAGTTTGCGGTTTGCGGAAGTCTGCGTAACTTTGGGAGATGGATTTTCGCAAACCTGAATGAAGCATTTAATACTACCTGACAACGATGAGCGCAGGCTCATTTTCTACCTTTCCATGGAAGAATTCGCCGCCCGTGAGATGGACGGCGAGGCTTTCTTTCTGTGGCAAGTAAGCCCAACTGTGATTTTTGGCCGCAACCAATTGATGGAAGCGGAAGTAAACGTGACTTTCTGCCGCGAGCATGGCATAAAAATGTTCCGGCGCAAGAGCGGCGGCGGATGCGTATACTCCGACTGGGGCAACATCATGGTGTCTTACATCGTGAAGGGCGAGGACGTAACCGCCACCTTCAACACGTTCCTGCAACGGCTTGCATCGGCGCTGCACGACATCGGTGTCTACGCTACGGTGTCGGGACGCAACGACATCCAGATCGGCGGGCGCAAGGTGAGCGGAAACGCGTTCTACAAGGTGCCAGGGAAAAGCATAGTGCACGGCACACTGCTCTTTGCAAGCGACTTTGAGCGGATGCAGCAGGCAATAACGCCGTCGGCGGTGAAACTGCAGAGCAAAGGGGTGGCTTCGGTGCGCCAGCACGTGACCAACCTCAGCGAGCACACCGACATGCCCATCGAGGAGTTCAAACGCTATCTTATCAACAGATTCTGCGACAGCGAGAGGATGCTGACCGCCGCCGAGATTGCGCGCATCGAGGAAATCGAGCAGACATATCTCGACGAGAGTTTCTTCAACGGCAGCAATCCGGCATACACCGTCACCAAATCCGAAAAAATCGCCGGTGTGGGCGAAGTGGCTGTAGGTCTGGAGATGCGCTCCGACATCATCCACCACATCAGCCTGTCGGGCGACTATTTCATGCTCTCCGACCCAATGCCCGCACTCAACAGCCTGCTCCGCGGCAAGCGCATCGACGAGGCAGCCGAGGCTCTGAAGGGCATAGACATGGGCAGGCATATCGCAAACCTCACAACAACACAATTGACAGAAATCATCTTAAAATCCTGATATAACATGGACGACTTGAAAAAAACTTGTCTTTACGACAACCACGTGGCTCTGAAAGCCCAAATGAGTCCTTTCGGCGGATTCATGATGCCGATACAATACAGTTCAATCATTGACGAGCACAATGCCGTGCGCCAGCGTGTGGGCATGTTCGACGTGTCACACATGGGCGAGATCTTCGTCACCGGCGACGATGCCGAACGGTTTGTCAACCACATCTTCACCAACGATGTCACAGCCCTTCCCGCAGGAAAGATTCTCTACGGAATGATGCTCTATCCCGACGGCGGCGTGGTCGACGACCTGCTTGTCTACAAAATGGCTGAGCCAAAAACGTGGCTGCTGGTGGTGAATGCCGCCAACATCGACAAGGACGACGCCTGGATTCGCGAGCAGGCGAAGGATTTCAATGTGGAAATCGACAACGCCTCGCCTCGCTACGGACAGATTGCGCTGCAAGGCCCCGACGCAGAGAAGACTGCCGCCGAGGTGCTGGGAATGGATCTCGACAACCTGGCTTTCTACACTTTCGAGGAAACGGAATGGCAGGGAAACCCTGTGATTGCGAGCCGCACAGGATATACCGGCGAGGACGGTTTTGAATTTTACGCAACGCCCGATGTCATCGTTGCAATGTGGGAGAAGCTCATCGCCGCGGGGGTGACGCCGTGCGGTCTCGGATGCCGCGACACGCTGCGCTTCGAGTCGGGTCTGCCTCTCTACGGACACGAACTCAGCGAGGAAATCTCACCTATAATGGCAGGGTTGGGTATGTTTGTGAAACTCGACAAACCGGAGTTCATAGGCCGCGATGCGTGCGCCAAGCAGAAAGCCGAAGGAATGGCGAAGAAGGTGGTGGGCATCGAGCTTAACGACCGCGCCATCCCACGCGGAGGCTATGAGGTGGAGGCCGACGGACAGACAATCGGCGTTGTGACCACCGGCTACCACACAATCACCACCGACCGCAGCGTGTGTCTCGCCCTCATCGACAGCCGCTATGCCGCCCTCGGCACGGAGGTGGGTGTGCGCATCCGTCGCAAGGTGTTTGCCGGAACGGTGTGCAAGAAGCGTTTCTACGACAAAAAATACAAGAAATAACATACTTAAAATCAAAAACATAAAAACTACAGAACTATGGCTAAGACAATTGAAGGTTTATTCTACAGCGAATCTCACGAATGGGTTAAAGTGGACGGCGAAACTGCAATCATCGGCATCTCCGACCACGCACAGCAGGCAATGGGCAACATCGTATACGTCGACATGCCTGAGGAGGAAGACGAAGTGACCGCCAACGAGGATTTCGGCGCGGTGGAAAGCGTGAAGGCCGCCAGCGACCTCATCTCTCCTGTAAGCGGTGTGGTTGTGGAAGTGAACGAGGCTCTTGCCGACGCTCCTGAGCTGCTCAACAAGGACGCTTACGAAAACTGGATCATCAAGGTGAAAATGGACGATCCTGAGGAGCTGAAAAACCTTATGGACGCTGCCGCCTACGAGAAATTCTGCGAGAACGAGGAACACTAAGACTTGTGGCTATGGGATTTTCTTATTTTCCGCATACTGCTGCCGACATAGGCGAGATGCTGAAGCGCATCGGCGTTGACGGGCTCGACGACCTGTATGCCGACGTGCCGCGCAGCGTCATCTTCGATGGCGACTACGACCTGCCCGACGCTATGTCAGAAATGGAGGTGCGCCGTCGTTTTGAGGAGCTCGACAGGAAAAACCGACATCTGACAATAATGGCTGGCGGCGGTGCCTACGACCACTATGCTCCGGCTGTCGTGCCGGCGCTGACGAGCCGTTCGGAATACCTGACAGCATACACGCCCTATCAGGCGGAGATTTCGCAAGGCACATTGCGCTACATCTTTGAATTTCAGAGCATGATTGCCACACTGACGGGTATGGACTGTGCCAACGCATCGATGTATGACGGCGCCACAGCCGCCGCAGAGGCGATGATGATGGCTATGGCTGCAACGCGCAAGAAGACGCGTGTGCTGCTGTCGTCAACGTTGCTGCCTCAGGTGCGCGAGGTGGTTCACACCTATGCCAAATACCACGGCGTCGAACTTTCTGAAATCGCCTCTGCCGATGGTCAGACCGACATCGACGACGCCCGCCGCCTGCTGGAGGCCGGCGACGTGGCTGGCGTGCTGGTGCCGAGCGTAAACCGTTTCGGCATCGTGGAGGACCTCTCGGGATTTGCCGAGGCAGCACACGCCCAGAAGGCGCTGCTGATGGTCTATGCCGACCCTTCGGCGCTTGCCGTGGTGCGCACTCCGGGCGAATGGGGTGCCGACGTGGCTTGCGGCGACGCCCAGACATTGGGCATTCCGTTGGGATTCGGCGGCCCTTATGTGGGTTTTCTGGCATGCAGCAAGGAGCACGTGCGCAAACTGCCGGGACGCATCGTCGGAGCGACGACCGATGTCGACGGTAAACGCGCCTTCGTACTTACGCTTCAAGCGCGCGAACAGCACATCCGCCGCGAAAAGGCCAACAGCAACATCTGCTCCAACCAGTCGCTGATGGCTCTCTACGTGACAATATATCTGTCGCTGATGGGCAAAAAAGGACTGCGGCAGGTGTGCGACCTTTCCTATGGAGCGGCACACTATCTGCACGACCGGCTGATTGAGACCGGACTTTTCTCGGAGGCTTTCAACCGCCCGTTCCTGAAAGAATTCGCGCTGCACACCGACATCCCTGCCGACCGCCTGCAACAGGCGTTGCTCGACGGCGGATTTTTCGGAGCGCTGCCCACAGAGGAGGGGCTCGTCACTTTCTGCGCCACAGAGCGCCGCACGCGTGAGGAAATTGACCGCATGATTGACCTTATTAAGCAGATTCAACTATGAAATACTACGACAAACTGATATTCGAGTTGTCGCAACCGGGACGTTGCGGCTTCTCGCTGCCGGAAAACGCATGGGACACCGACACGGAGGCTCTGCCGGCGACGCTGCGACGCGACGCGGAGGCTGAACTGCCGGAGGTGAGCGAACTCGACGTGGTGCGCCACTACACCAACCTGTCGAATATGAATTTCGGTGTCGACACGGGCTTCTACCCTCTGGGCAGCTGCACGATGAAATACAACCCGAAAATCAACGAGGAGATTGCGGCTATGCCGGGATTCCGCGACGTGCATCCGCTGCAGCCCGACTGCACGGTGCAGGGCGCGCTCGAACTGTACGACAGCCTCGACCGCGCGCTTGCCGCCATCACTGGCATGGCGCACTTCACGCTCAACCCGTTTGCGGGCGCCCACGGCGAGCTGACGGGTCTGATGGTGATGCGCCGCTACCACGAGCTGCGTGGCGACACCAACCGCACAAAGGTGATTGTGCCCGACAGCGCCCACGGCACCAACCCTGCCAGCGCGGCTGTGTGCGGACTTAAAGTGGTGGAGGTGAAGTCGCTCGACGACGGCACTATCGACATCGACGCGCTTCGTCCGCTGCTCGACGACACCGTGGCTGGCATAATGATGACCAACCCCAACACTCTCGGCTTGTTTGAGACACGCATTCCGGAGATTGCGGAGATGGTGCACGCCTGCGGCGGACTGCTCTACTACGACGGCGCAAACTTCAACCCGCTGCTTGGCAAGGTGCGCCCGGGCGACATGGGATTCGACATCATGCACCTCAACCTGCACAAGACGTTCTCCACGCCTCACGGCGGCGGAGGCCCAGGCTCGGGTCCTGTGGGCGTTGCCGCGCATCTGGCTGAGTGCCTGCCCGACTTGAAGGTGAGCCGCGGCGACGACGGCTTGCTCCACACTGTGCGCACGCCGGAGGCTGCCGGACGCATATCGGGATTTATGGGCAACTTCGGTGTGCTGATGCGCGCATACGCCTACATCCTGATGCTCGGCAAGCAGAACATCCGCATGGCTGGTCCGTTGGCCACACTCAACGCCAACTACATCAAGGAGTCGCTCAAGGATTGCTACAAACTGCCTATCCCGTCGGTCTGCAAGCACGAATTTGTGTTTGACGGATTGGCCGACAAGTCGACGGGCATAACCACGCTCGACATTGCCAAGCGTCTGCTTGACTATGGCTTCCACGCTCCGACAATCTATTTCCCGCTGCTCTTCCACCAGGCAATAATGATCGAGCCTACCGAGACGGAGTCGAAGGAAACGATCGACGAGTTTATCGACGTGATGCGCCGCATCGCGAAGGAGGCTGTCGAAAAGCCGGAGGCTCTGCGCGAGGCTCCGCTGACCACTCCTGTACGCCGTCTTGACGAGACTACCGCTGCCAAGCATCCGATACTGACATTCAAAGAGTTGCAACAATGCTGACAACCGATCTGATTATAATCGGCGCGGGTCCGGGCGGTTATGAGACCGCCCTGCTCGCCGCGCGCCGCGGACTGAGCGTGGCGCTGATTGAGCGTGGCGAGGTGGGTGGCACATGCCTTAACGAGGGATGCATTCCCACGAAGGCTCTCTGCCGCACCGCCGCTATGGTGAGCGATTTTGCGGAGGCTGAGGCTTTCGGAATCAAGGATGTCGCCTTCACGCTTGATTTTCCCGCTGTGATGGAGCGCAAACGCGCGGTGGTCAAGCAGTTGCGCAACGGAGTGGAATCGCTCATTTCCAACCCCAACATCCATCTGCTCCGCGGAGAGGCTCGTTTTGTCGACGCGCTGACGGTGGAGGCTGCCGGCGAACGTGTCACGGCGAAAGACGTGATCATCGCCACCGGTTCGTCGTCGGCGATGCTGCCAATCGACGGCAATACGCTTGAGGGCGTGCTGACGTCGCGCGAGCTGCTCGACATCGACAGCGTGCCGCAAAGGCTATGCATAGTGGGTGCGGGCGTAATCGGGCTGGAATTTGCTTCGGTGTTCAGCGCATTCGGCAGCGAGGTGACGGTGCTTGAATATGCCAAAGAGGTGCTGCCGCATTTCGACAGCGACCTTGCAAAGCGACTGCGCCAGAGTCTGGGCAAGCGAGGCATAAAGATTGAGACGCAGGCTGCCGTGAAATCAATCGCCAAAGAGGGCAACGGGTTGGCGGTGGCTTACGAACGCAAAGGCAAGGAACAGTCGGTGACTGCCGACAAGGTGCTGATGGCTGTGGGTAGACGCGCCAACGTGGGCACGCTCAACCTCGCCGACATCGGCGTGGAGTTCTCGCCACGCGGCATCGCCGTCGACGGCAATATGCAGACCAACGTGCCTCACGTCTATGCCGTGGGCGACGTGAACGGTTTGATGATGCTTGCGCATGCGGCCACGTTCCAGGGCATCCGCGCGCTCGACGCTATTATGGGTGTCGACGACAACCTGAGGCTCGACGTGATTCCGGCGGCGGTGTTCACTATGCCTGAAGTGGGTATGGTGGGACTGACGGAGGACGACTGCAAGGCACAGGGCATCGAATATGTGGCTAAAAAGGCGTTTTTCCGCGCCAACGGCAAGGCGGTGTGCCTCGGCGAGACCGACGGCTACTGCAAACTGATTGCCGCCGCCGACGGACGCCTATTGGGATGCCACATCTATGGTCCGCATGCCGCCGACCTTGTACAGGAGGCTTGCGCGCTGATTACTCGCGGCGACTCGATTGCCGACCTGCAAGGCATCGTGCACTCTCACCCTACGCTGAGCGAGATTGTGCAATCGGCTGCACACTGCTGACTTTTAACGCATACTGAAAACTGTATCATCTATCAAAGCTGATGGATGATACAGTTTTCTTTTTGTCCCGATGGCGCACGATGTGCAGGTGTGTGCTGTCACTATACACAAAAAGCGCCCCCTTGCGGGAGCGCTTTTTACTATATGCTATCTCTAAGGATTAGAGGATAACTTTCTTAACAACTGGAGCACCAGCTACGACAGCCTTAACGATGTAAGCGCCTGTTGCAGGAGCGGCAACCTCAGATGCGTTGCGAGCCTCAGCTACTTTCTGACCAGCTACGTTGAACACTTCGATAGACTCAGCTACTTCGCTTACAGCGATAACGTTACCGTTAACTGTGATGTTTGCAGCTGCAACTACGTTGCTTTCTACGCTGCCTTCTTTCTTCTTAGTAATCTTGTAAACGCCCATACCGTTGAAGCATTTGAAAGTCAAGACAAGTGCAGAACCATCGTTCTGTGGCAAGCAGAAGATAGAGTGTACGCGAGTACCTGTGTCTGAAGTCTGACCAAGACCGTCAGCAGGAACTGTCCACAATGGCTTCATTGACTCGAACGACATATTTTCATCAACAGTTGTGATGATAGCCTGGCATTTGTGAGGGGCGTTATACTGACCTTCAGAATAAATCATCAAGTTAGTGCCGTCAACAGAACCTTCTGCGATACCGTTAGTTCCCTTATCCGGCTCAACAACTGTTCCTGACGTAATAACTCCTTCTTTGTCTTTCACTATCAAGTCAGCATTGCCGATGTTGTCAATCATAGCACCGTCTGAGCCATAGAGAGCTGGCTGAGAAGTAAAGCCGTCGATGTAGAACATATTCATATTGCCCGACTTAGAACCGTCACGGACAATCTTCAAAACAGAACCCAAGCTGAAGCCTGTGATACCATTAGGGTAAGTTTGTCCAGCTTTGATTGCCTGGAAAGTAGCCTGGTCTGTCCAGCCGCCCATCCACTCGTTAGAACCTTTTTCGCGTACCCATTTGAATACGTTCATATTGTCGGCAGCAGAAGTAACAGCCATAACTGTTGCATTAGCCTCAACACCTGTGATGTCACCGATAACGTCGCAGTAGTCAATGCGACCAGTACCACCGTCAAAGAACAAGTCGCCAACCGAAGTGACAGCACCTGTAGTCAGGTCAACTGTATAAACCTCGTATTGTCCGTCACCCTTTGAGTTTGCGCTGAATGTTGCAGCATAGAAATGTCCGTACTCATCGAAACCAACTTGGTTGACAGCCAAAGTGCCTTTGAATGCCTCACCGCCCTTAGTCAATGCCAAAGAACCGAGGTAAGCACCTGTCTTAAGGTCAAATTTCTCGATTGTTGCAGTTTCACCGCTCAAGCCTACATAAACAGTTGTTCCATCTGTAGTTGCAGTACGTGCGCTTGTAGCAGCAATAGGGTTTGCTTTGTAAGCATCTTCCGTGTGTTGACGGTCAAAAACCCAAAGGTTTTCACACTTGATGCCATCAACAGGCTCATAAGTCTGGCCATCAGTTACAGCAAATGCAGAAGCACCTGCGAGCATCAACATTGATGCAGAGAGTAAAAGTTTCTTCATAATTAAATAGTTTTTGTTAGTAAAATTCCTTTCTATTTAGGTTTGTTTTTGAAGCCGGTTGCACGGCTTTCAAATCACACCGCTAAAGTAGTGCTAACTTTCCGATAGTGCAAATATTTCAAGCAAAATAATTGTATCAATTCCTTAAATTTTGTTTACCTCTTCTGCTGACTGCGTGAGCGAACAGACACCGCCGCTCTGGTCTCGATGCTGCCGACTGACCGCGTGAGCGGAACAATACCGCCGCTCTGGTCACGCTGCAGACTTGACCGCTCGAGCGGTCACGATACCACTGCTCTGGATGATGTTGCAGACTTGACCGCGTGAGCGGTCACGATTTCAGTTAACCCCCGACATCGTCGGGGGACTGGTGTGCAACCGACTGCGCCGCGTGAGCGCCGCCGCTGAAGCCACTGATGATAGACACTCATTCCTCAGCGGCACCGCCCTGCGGTGCATGCCTCCCCTTCGACCAACCCCGGACTGCGGTCCGGGGTTAACTGAAAACGGGTCCGCGCTGCGGACCAACACCCCCTCCGCGCCGTCGCAGATGCGCTACTACACCGGCGATGTCTTCTCTCAACCGCGACCTGCAGACTTGACTGCGTGAGCGGAACAATACCGCCGCTCTGGTCACGCTGCAGACTTGACCGCGTGAGCGGTCACGCTTTCAGTTAACCCCCGACATCGTCGGGGGACTGGTGGGCAACCGACTGCGCCGCGTGAGCGCCGCCGCTGAAGCCGCTGATGATAGACACTCATTCCTCAGCGGCACCGCCCTGCGGTGCATGCCGCTCCTTTGCCCATCCCCGGACTACGTCCGGGGTTAACTGAAAACGGGTCCGCGCTGCGGACCAGCACCGCCGCTCTGGTCGATGCTCCATGACTGCGCGAGCGGTCACGATACCCCTGCTCTGGATGATGTCGCAGACTTGACCGCGTAAGCGGACAGACACCACTGCTCTGGTCTCGATGCCAACTGACCGCGTGAGCGGAACAATACCTCTGCTCTGGTCTCGATGCAGCCGACTGACCGCGTGAGCGGTCACGCTTTCAGTTAACCCCCGACATCGTCGGGGGACTGGTGGACAACCGACTGCGCCGCGCAAGCGCCGCCGCTGAAATATATAAGCATATATTTTGTATGTAAGACAATAAGTAATACTTTTGTCTTATGAGTTACACCCGAAATTTCCAACACATAGTTTTTCGCACCAAATGCAGCGAATTGACAATCCCTGAAGATCAGAAACGGATACTTTTGACGTTTCTGTTCGAGTATTGCAAACGAGCGAGAGTCTACCTCCGGCGCGTAAATGCCTACCGCAACCATGTGCACATGCTTGTAGACCTACCTCCATCTATGCCAATCTCTGAGTTTGTGAGAGGAGTGAAGTCACGCAGCAGCGCAGAACTCTCCCATAGCCGTGTTTTCCCGTATTTCAACGGATGGGCTGTTGGCTATGCCTCGTTTTCTGTTTCCTACTATGAGGTTGAAAAAATCACAAACTATATAAAGAACCAAGAAGAACATCATCAGAGTACTTCTTTTGAAGAAGAGTTTCTGTCATTGTTACGTGTGAACGGAGTGACAGAAGACGAGTATGTCTTTAAAGATTAGCAACTCACTCCTCAGCGGCACCGCCCTGCGGACAGACACCTACTGCTCTGAGCGACGAGCCGTCGCAGAGAGAGCCAAGTATATATAGGAGGAGCCGCGCCTATTCCGGCACGGCTCCTCTCTCTTATTGCAAGTGATTGCTATTTTCTAACGAACTTGACGGTCTTGACCGCACCGTCGACAACGATGCTGACAAGATATGTTCCGCCAACGAGAACCGACAAGTCGGCATTGCCCTGTGCGTCGGTTTCCGCATTGAGCACCTGCTTGCCGTCGAGGGCGAACACAGCCACCGGCATACCTGCCACACCTGCAGAAAGCACATTGTCGACAATCGTGATGCCATCGGCAGCAACGCTGTCCACACCGTCCATCGGAGTGGCATTGTAGGTGAATGAGAGAACCGGAGTCCAGTCGGACGTTGTCAGCTTACCGTCGACGTAGTAGTTGAACTGCGCGCGCAGGAAGTATGACTTGCCGTCCTCCAGCATCTTCGACACCATCTTGACGTCGCTGAGCACCGGAGTGCAGAACGTGCCCACAGGATATGTTCCGTTGTAGGACGTGCGCGCCGGGAATGTCTCCTTCTCGCTGATTGCGAAGTGGGTCGACGCCACGCCCTCCACCGGCTGCACGGCGACAACCTGGTCGGCATGGAGAGTGGTGCCGCTGGCAGCCGGAGTGACAAACGTAGGAGTAGGTATGCTTGCAGCCTTTGTTGTAAATTCAAAGACGTCGGTGGTTTCCGTTCCGCCGTTCACTGTAGCGATAACCTTGGCATAATATTTCACGCCGGCTGAAAGCACATACTGCGGAACGGCAAACGATGTAGCCGTTGTTGTCTCATCAATCACAACGCTCTGGAAATTCTCATGACTGCTCACGAGCAGCTGATACGATGTGCCCTTGCCGAGATCCGACCACGAGATTGTAGGGGTCAGCTCAACGTTCCCGCTGCCGTCGGCAGGCGAAATCAGGCGGAAGATGTCGACCATGAACGACTCCACTTTGCCAGCTTCCGTGTCGGTAGCGTTGTTGCCGCGGGCAGTGACAGTCCAGTAGTATGTCACGTCGGGCTCAAAGTTGCACATGCCAGCCGACGACGCAGCATTGCCGTTTGCCTCGAAGCGAGCCACTACATTTTTCATAGCGGCATCGGTGGCAATTGCTATTTCGCTCACTTCGGCAGAACCGTTCCACTTGAACTGGAATCCCTTCGAAACCAATTCGCCATTGACAGGATATGTCATCACCGGCTTTTCAGAAGCTGTGACCGCAGCGCCTTCAAACACCGCGCTGTACTCGTTGCCGTAGCGATCGAGCACGGCAACGGCATAGCGGTAGTTGCCGAGGTTGGCGTCGGAGATGCCGAAACCTTCATATTTCGGAAGCTCTGCAGGAATCTCGAACGATTTGCTGTAGGAATTGCCAATCAGATATTGCGCATCCTTATAAAAATGCTTGCTGTCGACGTTCGACGGCACGGCATAGACGGTGAAACGCACATTGTCCGGACCGTTCCACGTCAGGGTGCGGCCGCTGCGGGCAACATTGCTTACTGAACCAGGATACGCCACCTTTTCCCATGTCGTGGCAGGAGTGAGCGCCTTGGTGTCGAACACCGTGTTGCGCAGATAGCGGAACAGCGACAACCATTTGCCGTCGACGCGCTCGCGGCGCGCAGAGAGTGATTTCCACGGGAAATAGACCGTTCCCGGGCACTCGCCCACCACGTTGGTGTGGGTCATCGTAATCTGGTCGTAGAACTCCGACAACGGGCAGCTGCTGCCCTGCGTGTTGCTCAAGTCCTGGCTGATGAAGCACTGACGGTTGAATTTGGCAGCCGCCTTATACCACCACGGGGTGATTTTTGCATAGTCGGCAGCCGAATAACCGATTCGCCAGTACACCTGCGGCGAGATAAAGTCGATAGTGCCTTCTGAAAGCCACGCCAACGGGTCGGAGCAGATGCCGTCATACTGCCAGTCGCTGCCAGGGCATGGCTCGAGGCCATAATCGTCGGCATGCTTTCCAGCCACACCTGCAGGGCCGATGCCGAAGCGCACCCAAGGCTTTGCCGCCTTGATTGCCGCATAGAGCTGTCGCACCATGTCGTTGACATTCTCACGACGCCAGTCCAATTGCGACATTGTGCCGCCAGCGGCAGTGTATTTAGCATAGTCGGCAGCGTCATAGCTTGCCGGAAGACCGTTCTGATAGAAATAGTCGTCAAACACCACGCCGTCGACATCATACTTGCTGATCAGGTCGATTGTCACGTCGATGATTCTCTGCTTCACCTCCGGGAGAGCCGGATTGAGGATGGTCCATGTTCTTCCATTATTCTCCCACTTTATCAACCAGTCAGGATGGCTGTTCTCATAGTTTTTGTCGCCGCCGGCATTACCCCAGCCCGTGCTGTAGGTAGAGTTGATGTAGCGGTAAGGGTTCATCCATGCATACACCTCGATACCACGTTTGTGGGCATTCTCAACAAGATATGCCATCGGGTCGAACGCCGGAGCCACACCGCGTGTGCTGGAAACGTAGCTTGACCACGGCTCATATTTTGAGTCGTACATAGCGTCGCACATTGTGCGCGCATGGTAATAAATCGTCGTGAAATTGTTGCGCTGCAGCGAGTCGAGGTTGTTTTGACAAATTGTTTTAAGTGCCTCCGCATTGTTGTCAGTTATCGGGCTCGAAGGCCAGTCGGCAACATACGCCGACATCCACGTGGCTCTCTGCTCACGCTTCAACGCCTGCGCCTGGAACGCCGCCGACAACAACACCGCCGAAGCGGCTGCAGTCATTAATATTTTCTTTATCATATTCGTTGTTTTGTATCTTCTTTTTAAAGCAATAGCCGTCCCCCTATTGCTTGACAACAAAAAGGAACGGCTATTGATGTTTTCTATACAGTCAGGAAACCGTTAGAACAGTTTCGTCTTGTTAGGATTGATTACGATACCCAGAATCTTGTCGGCAACGACAGGCACACTGACAATCTTGCCTGCGGCATAGTCGTAGTATTTCAAGCCAGTTGCAAAAGCCGAATTGTCGGCGGCAGCCTTGTTGAAGCCGAAGTATACGTTACCAGTCTCCTTGTCGAGAGCCATCTGCGTGCAGTATACACCCTCATCGGCTGTAGAGTTCATAGCATCAGCCATCATGAGGAAGTCGTGGCCCGCCAAGAAGCCTTTCTTGTCGACAGTCTTGTCGTCGGCAGGCAATGGATAAACATAGAATCCGTCGCCGTCGCCCCAACGCCAAACGTAGAGAGACTTGCGCGCCTCGTCGATAGTGAACGCCTTGAATTTCACATCCTTAAGGATTATATCATACGGAGCTTTGGCAGTCTTGTAGTCGCTAACAATGTCAGTGGACTTGAAACGATAGATACCGTTACCGTTGTAGCACTTACCCCACCAGTACATACCCTTTGAGTCCTTCTCGATAGTTGTGCTGATAGCACCGTAAGCAAGACCGCGAGAGTAGTAACCGAGCTGGTCGTTCTTCACCAAGTATGTGCTGCTCTCCTTACCGCCACGGGTGTTGAGCGCAGTTTTGCGCAAACCGGTGTTACGGTCAGAGTAGATCAGGTCATTTCCATCGACAGTTCCGAAGAACGGGTCGTTGAATGCAGTCTGACCAACGTTTGTAACAAACAGGTTTGTAGACTTGCCGTCGACAGTCATCACGTTGATTTTACCGTCGCCGAGCACGCCGTCGGCATCGTTCACGTAAGTGTACTGCTTGCCGGCATCGAGGATATAAATCCATCCCTGTCCGTCAGCGTCCTTATAGTACACCAAGTTGAACGGCATGTTGCCGCTGCTTACGCCCATATCGAAAGGAAGGTTCTTTGTGCCTTCAGGAAGCTCGCTGTCAGGGATAATCTTCATAGCTTTGATGTTGCCGCCCATTGTGGCGAAATAGAGAGTCTGATACTCCTTGTCGGCACCAACTTGAACGTTTACATAGCTTTCCTCCAACTGGCGGTTCTCACCGTCGATGTCGAAAGTGGTCTTCAGCGTGATGCGCTGCGAACCGATGTTCTTGAAGTGCACCTTGCCAGGATAGTCCACCTTGCCATTTTCATCGGCATAGCCGACGAAAGTAGTCAACGGGTTGCCCTCAGCGTCGAGAGCGCCTTCCGGGAATGTCCATTCATATTTCACCTTCTTGTTTTCAGGGTTAGGCAGGAAGATGTTGAAATCCACGTCAACGTCGTTTACAGTCAACACCTCAGCCGACTGGCTTTGGATTGACAGCACCGGAGCGATGTCGTAGATCATGATAGGATATGTGCGCGAGCCGACGCCGTCGATAGTCAGTTTCACCTGATATGTACCGGCTTTCTCGAACTTATGCACAGGATTCTTCTCTGTTGATGTTGTTCCGTCGCCGAAGTCCCAAGAAGGATTGCCCTGCTTGTAGGAAGTGTTGGTGAACTGAATGTGGGAAACCACATAGTAGTCCTGACCATATTGAACCTGACCGTCGGCACTTGGAGCCACAGCGTATGTGAAGTCCACATCCTTCGACGGGAAATCCTTGTAGTCAGGATCCGGGTCGACGCACGACGACACCATCATCACCAACGCTGCGATAAAGCTGATATTCAATAATATTCTTTTCATTTGTCTTTTTCAGTTTTAATTAGTTAAGCTCAATTTGCTTGATGCCCGACTCACCGGTTGTGTAACCGCAGTGACCCTCCGTGTCAAACACCTTGAACACGAGGTTCAAGCTGTATTTGCGTGAGAAGTCAACTTTGTAAACCTTGTCGGAAGTGCTGTAGACCCAGTCGGTGAAAGGAATCAACGAAATCAAATCCTTGAACACCGGCATATATTCGTCGCGCACTGCAGTGACAACGCCACCAGTGTTGTCGTCGTAACGGCAGAACACCCAAGGCGAAGACTTGTAGACGTCATAGTAAGTCTTTGAAGGGTCGGTTGCGTCGGCAGTCGGCACTTCGTGATACACAGTCTTTCCGTCGACAATGTCAGTGTAGTATTTGCCTACAACAACCGTAGCGTCGGTAAACCAAACGTCGCTCTTCTCAGTGCCTTCAGCAGGAACAAGAGAATTGAGGGCAGTCTGGTCGAGAGCCGGATATTTTGCAATCACACCCTGCACCTGCTCTGCAGTGAAATCGTAGTTGATATACACACCGCGGAGGTCGGAATAGTAAGTGTTGTCCTTAGTCAGGTAGTCAATCACCTTGTCGGTGAAAGTCTGCTTGAAGTCGGCAGGATAGTAAGAATCAAACTTCTTCTGATCCCACTTTTCAGGAGTTGCCCATGTCACAGATTTCAAAGTCTGCGAAGTAGGGATTTTAGTGTCAAGCTGCCATTCGTGACCGTTCCATGTTGCCATAGAGTGAGGGAACGAAGCCGTCATTGACGTGCGGACAGTGTCGCTGACGTTTACAGTCTGAGTGTACTTCAAAGAAGAAGTCAAGCCTACAGTAGCGGCAGCAGTTTCTTTGAGCACCACTGTTTCCCAAACCTCAGAGTGGTCGGGAGTGTGATTCTTGTCGGTGTAGTATTTACCGGAAATCTCGATGCTGTCGCCGGCCGCAGCCACGGTGCTGCCCACCGACCAAGTGACAGTAGGCACAGGCTGGCCTGCATCCATGATGTCGCTGAACGGGTCGTTGGTCTCGCACGATGTCATTGCGATCAACGCGAGAGCAGTGGCTCCTAATTTATATTTCAAATTCATAACTTAAATTCTGTTTAGTGTTAAACAATTATTTGCCGGTCAAAGAAGAACGTACACCAGCCTCCTCGGCCCAAATCATCGGTTTGCGAAGCCACTCGAAGTTCTTGTAAGCGCCGAGACGCTCAAGTTCGTTCTTGTTGTATTTCTCCTCAGTCTCTGGGTCGTAGTTGATGCGCTGAATCCAAGTGTTCTCCTTCTGCGCGTCGGTCAAACCGTCAATCCAGTATGGAGAGTAGAGGTTGTAAGGACGGCGGAGTTTCGGATAAACGATTTCCTGGTTTGCACCAACGCCGTGGTTGTTACGGTTGTTGCTGTAGTGGTAGCGACGCATGTCGGTCCACTGCTCAGGCTGCATGTACATAGCCACATACTTCATTTCCATCAAGTCGCTCAAAGAGAACTCAGACGGGTTGAAGAACCAGTGATGGTTACCCTTTGTCGCAGGGTCGGTCACGCCTCTTACACGCTGTGGGTTGCTCTTGCCATTCTCATCCTTCTCAGGCATTGTAGCATCATCGAGGAATGCATCGACGATAGCGTCCCAGTAATATTTAGACTTTGTGAAATCGCCATCTTTGTCGCGGGCATCAAGTTTCACATAACCGGAAGCAGTCATGTTGCCAGGATACATCACTTCAGGATGCGCTTTCTGGAAAGCGGCGAGATGACGCTCGATGTTTGCGCGTGTAGCCTCTTTTGCAAGCTCGCAGGCCTTTGTCTTGTCGCCCTTCCAATAGTAAGCCTCAGCCTTGATGAAGTAAAGCTCCTCCATTGTGAACAAAGGCACGTAGGCATCGGTAGAGCCGGCATAAGCACCAGTGTAGAGGTTAGGATAAGCGTTGCTTGTAAACTTCGAGTTAGGCACACCGATATTGTTCTCCAACCAGCGGAGTTTGATGGTCGAAGCATCGTTGGTTGCCGATGTAGGACCTGTGCGCGGAGTGAAGAGCAGAGCGGCACGAGGGTCGTCGGCATAGCCGCGGCGTGCTACAAATTTACCGGCATTTGCAGCGTCGTCCTGGCTGAACACGCCCATGATGTCGGCGAGCATAAACTTAGAAGGAACAGCCGCTGTCAACAGGTTGGCACGCGACTCCCATGCGTTGATTACAGGCTGCGACTCACTCCACGGGCAGTTCTGCTGCTGCGTGCCGCCGTCGAAGTTGTAGCGAGGCTCGCTGCCGAAGAATGTGCCGTACATCGGGTCGGCTTGCCAAATCTGGATAGCCTTGTCGGCTGCGGCGATGATAGCGTCGCAGGTAGCGGCTGAAGTGTTCACGTTAGGAATGTTGCGGAGCAACAAACGAGCCTTCATTGCATAAACCAGACCTTTCCACTTGTTAAGATCGCCGGCATATACGCGGTCGATTTTCTTTGTGATGTTCTGGTTGCCCGGAGCCTGAGTGTATTCAGGATTCTCGAAATCAGCAGCCAACTGGTCGCACTCGTTGAGCATCCAAGCATAGATGCTTTCCTGAGTGTCGTAAGTAGGCGAGTTCGACTTGTAGGCGTTGCTCAAAGGCATATCGCCGAAAGCGTCGGTTGTAAGCTGAGTCGACATCAAGCGGATTGCGCGAGCAATCAACTTGTAGTTTGGCGAGCCCACATTGTCGGCGTTCGTCATCAACTCGTTCACGTTGCGGCCAATGTCATAGAAGTGGCGGCGCCACTGCGGGTGACGGTTCATAGTCAAGAATTCCCAACCGCTCTTGTAGCCATAAGCACCGGTTGCCGATTTGCCTGTAGTTGTGAGGCACTGCGACAAATAGATGTAGTATTCGGCATGGTCGTAGTTGGTCTGTGCCGCATAGTAGACTATTGTCGGAAGTCCTGTCTCGGCGGTGATACCCTTCGATTTGTCAGAACTTACGTTATCGTCGAGCATGTCGGCGCAGCTGGTGCCGAGGACACCAACGAACAGCGACAATGCCATTATTTTGAATTTATTCATACTGTTCCTCGTTTTTTAGAATGTAGCACTAAGTGAGAAGTTGAACGAGCGTGCAGTCGGCACACTGTAGTTGTCGATGCCGGCAGCACCTGTACCACCACCTGTACCGGCAAGGATCTGAGGATCAGTTCCGGTGTATTTGGTGAGCAGGAAGAGGTTACGTCCAGTTGCAGAAACCTTCAGACCCTTAACCGGGCATTTCTTCGAGAGGAAACGGCTGAGGTCGTAGCCCACAGTCACGTAGCTCAAACGGATGTAAGAGCCGTCCTCGATGAAGTTTGAAGACACTGCATTATAGTAGTTGTTGACGAAGTTGCTGTCGAAGAGCACCGGAGTGGTGTTTGGAGCATAAGTTCCGTCGGCTTGCTTAACCACACCTTTCACGAGCACTTCGTGGCTGCGGTATTTTGTCATCAAAGCCTCCATACCGTTGCTGTTCAAGCCACGACGGGTAACGTTTACAACGTCGCCGCCACAACGGCCGTCGAACAAGAAACTAACAGTCAAGTCTTTCCAACGGAAGTTGGAACCGAGACCGAGCAGGAAGTCAGGCTCACGGTTACCGATCAAGTTACCCTTAGCCGGGTTGATGAGCGGGTAGCCGGACTCGTCGCAGATAATCTGACCGTCGGCAGTGCGCTGGTAGTCCTTACCAGAGATTGCAGTCGTTGACTCGTTGAGATAAGCAGAAGCGAAGATGTCGCCATACTGACCGCCCTGGATCTCAGACACGCCTTCAGGAAGCGAAACCACCTTACCGCGGTTGAACGAGAAGTTGGCGTTCACAGTCCAGTTGAAGTCCTTATTGCGGATGATGTCCTGACCGAATGTAAGCTCAAGACCCTTGTTCTCGATAGAACCCTCGTTACGAGTTTGGAGGATAGTACCTGATGTCGGCGACACACGCACCTGTACAATCTGGTTGTCGACAGTGGTAGAGTACCAAGCCACATCCAAGCGAGTGCGAGAGTCGAAGAAACGCAAGTCGGCACCAATTTCCCAAGAGCTTGTCATCTCAGGCTCAAGAGTGTTGGCAACAGCAGTTGTTGCGTCTACACCCCAACCACCGTCAGGGAACAATTCCCAGTTCTTATAAGAAGTGGTGAAACGGTAGGCAGGAGCGTCCTTACCAACCTTTGCCCAGTTACCACGGAGTTTACCGTAAGAGAACACCTTGTTGCTCAAGTGGAACAACTCAGAGAAAATCAAACCACCGGTTACCGATGGGTAGAAATATGTGCAGTCAACTTGTTTCAAAGTTGAAGAGCCATCATAACGGCCTGTCACAGAAACTTGTGCCATACCCTTGTAGTCGAAACGGAGCTCGCCGAAGTAGCCGAACTTGTTCTTGCGTGTGTGCGACAACGACATGTTGTAGTCGCCAGACTTAGAGAACAAACTTGGGTCGGTGTTCATGAAGCTGTAGAAGTCGCCCTCAAGAAGGAAGCGCTGACCAGCCAACGAAGCCTCGACACCCTTGTTTTCCTTATATTCCGCACCAGCCAATACGTTGAGCGTGTAGTCCTGAGCGAAAGTCTTCTTATATGTACCAACGATCTGCGCAGTGAGCTGTGAGCTGTTTGAAGGCTGGAATGTGTAAGAACCGAATTTATGCTGATACTTGGAGAAAGCGTCAGATTCAGGATCCTCGAAGTCGGTCTTTACAAAGCGAGGCACAGCATACGACTCATAGTTTGAGTAGCCCTTATCGTAACCGATCTTACCTGTGAACACGAGGTCCTTGATTGGCTCGTAGCTTACCTGACCGTTGATGATCATACGAGTAGCCTCCGTTTCGCTCTTGTCGTAGTAGCGACCGTAGTAAGGAGAAACAGTTGCTGTGATACGGCCAGCGTCGTTAAGGATGTCGCGGTCGTCCCAGTTGTCGTAGAGAGCCCACCAGTTAGGACGTCCTTCCTTAGTAACGTAGTCAGACATATTCTTATTAATAGGCCAAGCGTAGATTGACGACATGCTGTTGCCGAATCCGCGGCTCTTTGAGTTTACGAAGTTGGCAGAGAGTTGAACGCTCACTTGGTCAGACGGCTTGAAGTCGGTCTTCACAAACACGCTCAAACGGTTCTTATAATCCTTAGGAACCATACCTTCGTTGTTCATATAGCTTGCAGAAGCGTAAGCATTGAATTTCTTGCTGCCGCCCGACAGAGAGAGGTCGTATTTCTGCAGGAATCCAGTGCCGAGGAAGTCGCCCACATTGTCATATACGCGGTCCTCGCTTGTGAGGTATGAACCCCAGCCACCGCTTGCAGCGTTGCGCGAATAGAATCCGCCGCCGCCAGCCTCATAGAGGTTCTGGATTTTCGGAGTGTGGATAGCGTTTGAGATTTCCCAACCGCCAGTTGCAGTAACCTGCATTGTGCCTTCCTGACCACGTTTTGTGGTAATCATGATGACACCGTTGGCAGCCTCCTGACCGTAGAGGGCTGATGCAGCCGCACCCTTCAGGACACTCATGTTTTCAATATCGTTAGGGTTCAAGTCACCAAGGCTCGAGCCGCTACCACGGATAGGCATACCGTCGACAATCACCAACGGCTCGTTGCTCTGCGAGTTGTTGATTGACGAAATGGCACGGATAATCACCTGAGTTGAACCGTTAGGCGAACTACCGCCGGTTGACACTTGCAGACCGGCAACCTTACCTTGCAAGCTGTTTGCAAAGTTGGCGCTCTGTCCTGCCGACACATCGTCGGCGTTAAGTGACTGAACGGCGAAGTTCAGTTTTTTCTTTTCTTGTGTCTGCCCCATGGCGGTTACAACCACCTCTTCAAGAACTTGTGAGTTCTCTTGCAGCACAATGTCAACCACGTCGCGACCGCCGACTTTAACTTTTTGCGGAGTCATACCAACGTAGGTAACCACAAGGACGTCATTGTCCTGAGCCTCAAGCGTGTATTTTCCGTCAAGGTCGGTAGCAGCGCCACGCGTGGTGCCTTGCACCTGCACAGACGCGCCAATAATGGGCTCTTTGTCGCTCGCCGAAGTAACCACACCGGTCACCGTGCGGGCATAACCCATAACCGCAAAGAGGGAAAACAACAGTAGCAATAGCTGTTTCTTCATAATTACAGTTTGTTAGTTTTATAAAAGGTTTAATCTCTCTCTAATTTTTTGACCGCCGGTTGTTAAATTTTAAGTTTACAAACGTTATTTTTCAACTCCCAACAGCACGTTTTTAACACTACGCCTCAAATTCCACTCAAAAACTCTACAATAGGGCTTAAGTCGCCTCCAAGACGGGCATTTTACGCACCACAAACTTACTTTCTTTTTCCCATATCAAACGAAAATTGGCTTCCCTTTTTCGCGTTTTGTAACTTTATTTTTGTATTACATACATTTTTTCACAATTGCCAAATCTCCGGTAATTCAACTCATAAATGCGTGCTTCTGACGGCGGCACAGCGAGACGTATGGAAACAAAAAAAGGATTGCCGAAGCAATCCTTTTTTCAAGTTGTCTTACCCGGATTCGAACCAGGACAGGCAGAACCAAAAACTGCAGTGCTACCATTACACCATAAGACAATCCTAACTAATGAGACTCATCGTCCCAAAAGCGGTGCAAAGATATGCCGTTTTTTTCTGCTGTGCAAATTTTTGCGTCATTTTTTCAAATTTCTTGGCGAAGATTGCTTAATTTTGTACACATTAAAGAGAAAAAGTTATGAAAGTTGGAGACATCGTGCGCTACCTCAACGCTGTTGGTGGCGGAAAAGTTACAAAAATAGACGACAAGATTGCATACGTTGAAGAGCCCGACGGCTTTGAAACACCGGTTCTTATCCGCGAATGCGTGGTAGTGGACCCCGACGGCGGAATCGTGCCGAAAAAGAAGTTCGGCAGCAACGAGCCGAGCAAATATGAAGCGCCGGCGGTGGCAAAGCCGCAGCCCAAGCCGCAAGTGTCGGAAAACAACGTGCCGGTGGTGGAAACTGCCGACGGCGATGTGCTCAATGTGGTGCTCGGCTATGAGCCTGGCGAGGCGAAGCATCTCAACACCACAACTTTCGACGCCTATCTGGTCAACGACAGCAACTATTATTTATATGTGGTATATGCCACGCGTGGCGACAGCCGCGAATGGACATGCCGTTTCTCGGGCATCGTGGAGCCTAACATACAGGTGCATCTCGAGGAGCTGCGCCATGAGGATTTGCCGGAACGCGAGCGCGTGGCTGTGCAGTATGTGGCATTCAAGAGCGACAAGGCGTTCCGTCTGAAGAACCCAGCCGCCGTGGAGTTCCGTCTTGATGCCACAAAATTCTACAAGACGCACTGCTTCCACGACAACATGTACTTCGACAATCCCGTGATTGCCTACGACATTGTGAAAAACGACGTGCCACAACGCCAGATGGTGATTGACAGCGGAGAGTTGGAGCGCGCCATGCGCGAGAAGAAAGCCGCCGACAAGGCTCGCCGTCCCGTGGTAAAGCATCTGCCCGAACAGCATAAGAAAGGTGATATTGTCGAAGTAGACCTGCACATCGACGAGCTGCTCGATTCGACTGCCGGGCTGACAAACAGCGAGATGCTCGACGTGCAGTTGCGCGAGTTCCGCCGCGTGATGGATGAAAACGCCAACCGCCACGGTCAGAGAATCGTGTTTATCCACGGCAAGGGCGAGGGCGTGCTGCGCAAGGCGGTGCTCGACGAGCTTAAACGCAAATACAAGAACTGCGAGGCGCAGGACGCCTCGTTCCGCGAATACGGCTTCGGCGCAACCCTCGTGACCGTACACTGATGATAGCCTATTTCTCATGCACGGGCAACAGCCGGCGTGTGGCACAGCTGCTGGCGGAACGTCTCGTCGACAACGTCGTCGACCTCCGCCCGCTGCTACGCGCCGCAGAGCCGTCGGTCAGCATCAACGGCGGCAAGCTCGTTTTCGTCTTCCCCATACACTCGTGGGGAATGCCCAAAGGCTTTGCCGACTTCCTCTCCCGTCTGCGCGTCAACGGCTGTCCACAATACTGCTGCATGGTGGCAACGTGCGGCGACGATTGCGGACTTGCCGCCAGGCAATGGCGCGAAGTGATGGAGGCGAAAGGCATGACTGCCGATGCGGCATACTCCGTGCAGATGCCCAACACCTACGTCATCTTCCCCGGATTCGACGTAGACAAGTCTGACGTGGAGCAGCGCAAACTATCCGCCGTCCCGCAAGCGGCCGACGCCCTGTGCCGGCGAATCGAGGCGATGGAGAAGGGGGACTTCACACACCACGGCAGCGTCGCATGGCTGAAATCGCGCATAATCTACCCATGGTTCATGCGCCACGTCGACGACACACCGTTTGCCACAACCGACGCCTGTGTGGGTTGCGGCCGATGCGCCGCCGCCTGCCCCACCGCCAACATCACAATCTCCAGCCATAAGCCGCAATGGCACGGCGACTGCCTCAACTGCCTCGCCTGCTACCACACCTGCCCGCATCACGCCATCGCATTCGGCAGGCGCACCCGCGGCAAAGGACAATACACCTGTCCCGACAATAAATCCACAAGTAAATGATACTGCTTGCATTCATCGGTTCGCTTGAGTTTTACGTCATCGCATTCGCCGTGGCGATAGCGCTGGTGGCACTGATGGCGCGTCCTGCCGACAAAGGCGAGGCTCAGACACTGTTTGCGCGCGGCGTTGCCAACGAGCCAAGCGGCGAAGACGGCATCGTGATGACAACCGACAGCGATGGGCGGCTTGAATGGACACGTCACGGTGTGCATCTCGACACACCCGACTGCCAAGTGAACTGCGCCATAACGGTGATTGACAACGACATAAAAATCATCGAGCGCAAGGCCGACGACAAGTTGGCGGAAATATGCCACACCGACCGCGACATTCACTTCTCCTGCCTGCAGGCACTGCGCCCTGGACGCTACCACCTATATTATGAGGCGTCATGGAGCGGCGAATGGGCGTCGGGCTACATCCGCATCCCCACTTCTCTGCCCAAGAGACTCGATGTGCATATGTGATAAAAATTCCGACATATTCAACTTTTTCCTTACCTTTGCATATATGGAGAAAGAATTTGTGACAATGAACCGGCGCGAATGGCTGAAGCGCAGCGCCGCTGGCTTGACAGCACTGGCAGTGGCGGGCGCTGTGGGCGGCTGCGGCGACAAGACTCCTCCGAAACGGCTTGAAGGCAACGTGAGGCTGCCAGCCAAACTGCCTATGCTGAAGCGCATGGACAATGGTTTTACGCCACTTGCAATATCCACGATGTCGATGCCAAAAACCGGCGGAAAGATGGCAGCCGAAGGCATCAAAATCACCCAACGCGCCGCCGATGCCGGAGTGTCGCTTTTCGACACGGCATGGGCTTATGCCGACGGCGACGGCGAACGGATGCTCGGCGAGGCTCTTTCCAATCGCAGCCGCGACTCTTTTATGCTGTCCACATCGATGCCCACATTCAGCGTCGACACCGTGGCGGAGGCTAAAGCCGTCTTCGACAGGCAGCTGCAGCTGCTGCGCACCGACCACGTCGACTACTATTCGCTGCAAGCCATAGGCAGCAGTGATATATATAAGGAGAAATATTCCGACTCGGGCATCCTTGCGTTTCTAACCAAGATGCTTGACGAAGGCAAAATACGCCATCTCGGAATAGACTACATCGGAAGCGACGAAGACTTTCTCGACGCCCTCCTTTCCGACCGGCGCTTCGACTTTTTCCGTCTCCCGTACAACGCCATCGACGACCTGCGGATGAACGGTGCGCAAAGCAGTGCGATTTTTGCGGCTCAGGACGCCGGAAAACTCGTGTTTGCCACCAATCCGACCAAAGACGGCATGCTGCGCGCGCTCAACGGCGATGCCACCGACGTGCTCTACAGCGCGTTTCCCGACCGTCCGATTGCCGGTTGGGCACTCCGTGCCGCAGCCCGGCAGGAAGGCGTGACAACTGTGGTCGACAGCCCGTCGGACCTGACAATGCTTGCCGAGGACGTCACAGCGATGGCTCTCGGGACAGAATTCTCGGAAAAAGAGTCGGCGGTATGGGAAACCGCGCTGAAATCCTTTATCGCAAACTCAAAGATACACTGCATTGACTGCAAGCGGTGCATGCCATGTCCCTACGGCATCAACATTCCGCAGAATTTCACAATCCACAATGCGCTCATCGACGACGACATGCTGCCAAACGCCTACGGCGACACCGCCAGCGAGGCTTTCGCCATAAAGGCAAAAGAATTCGTGCGCCGAATGCAGCCGCTCGACCACCGGCAGTCGGCATTTTTCTGCATCGGATGCGGAAAGTGTGTCGGCAAATGCCCGCAAGGCATAGCCATCCCGCAGCAGATGGCACACATATCACTGATTATCGACAAGGCGCGCGAGCGTGCCGTAAAAGACATATGCGACCGATGAAGAAACGACTACGAACACTTAGAATCACGCTGTCGGCGGCGTTGGGCATCATGCTCACACTGCTGATTGCCACAACCGTGCTCCCCCACGGCTTTTCGGCCATCGCGAAGATTCAGCTGATGCCCGCTCTGCTGTCGCTCAACATCGGCATTCTGGCGTTCTGGCTTGTCGCCACGTCGCTGCTCGGCAGAGTTTACTGCTCCACCGTCTGCCCTTTGGGTCTGTTTCAAGACATCTGCGCACGCATCGGCAAGCAGCTGAAAAAGAAGCCCAAACGCCGCTATCGCTACCGCGCCGCCCACAACAGTCTGCGCTATGCCGTGCTTACCGCCACAATCATCGCCGGCATTGCCGGAGCCGCGGCAGTACCGTCGCTTCTCGACCCCTACAGCGCGTTTGTGCGTATGGTCGGCGCCATTGTCGCTCCGTCAGCCATAGGCATCGCCGTTGGCGGCATCACATTTGTCACCATCGGCGCGCTGGCATTCAGTGGCGGACGTACATTCTGCAACACGGTGTGCCCCGTCGGCGCCACACTGTCGCTCGCCAGCCGCAAACCGATGATGCGCATACAAATCGACACATCGCTCTGCATCGGATGCCGGCGCTGCGAGGCTGAATGCAAGGCCTCGTGCATCGACGCGAAAAACCACACTGTCGACATGAGCCGCTGCGTGATGTGCCTCGACTGCATTCCGACATGCCACGACAATGCAATCACCTATAGCCCGGCTCAGAAAAAGAGCCTCAGCACCGGCCACGACGGACGCCGCCGATTCCTCGGCTTCGTAGGCCTCGCCGTGGCAGGCACGCTTGCGGCAAAAGCCGACTCCGCGGCAAAGACTATAACAGAAGGCAAGTCTCCCGCCAAGAAAAAGGCTGTGGTGCCTCCAGGGGCATCGTCGCGCGACAGCTTCCTGAGCCACTGCACCGCATGCCATCTCTGCGTAAGCAAGTGTCCGCAGGGCATCATACGCCCGTCGGCAACCGAATACGGCATTCTCCACATGTTGCAACCGCATCTTGACTACAGCCTCGGCTACTGTCTGCACGAATGCAACCTTTGCACACAGGTTTGTCCCGACGGCGCACTCAAGCCCCTAAGTCTCGGCGAGAAACAGTCGCACGCAGTGGGAAAGGCAAAGTTCGTGCTCAAAAACTGCGTCACTCAGACCGACGGCTCCGAATGCGGACTATGCTCCCGCAAATGCCCCGTAGGAGCAATCGACATGGTGGAACACGGCGACACATTGATTCCACAGGTCAACGAAGCCATATGCGTGGGCTGCGGCAAATGCGAATATGCTTGTCCAGCCACCCCGGAGAAAGCAATTTATGTAGAAGGAATATAAAAACAAACGATACAATGAAGCAATACCTGGATCTGCTCCGCCACGTAAAGGAGCACGGCACAATGAAAGGCGACCGCACCGGCACCGGCACGAAAAGCGTGTTCGGATACCAGATGCGCTTCAACCTCGCCGACGGCTTTCCGCTGCTGACCACAAAGAAACTCCATCTGAAATCAATCATCTACGAGCTGCTGTGGTTTCTGCGCGGCGACACCAACGTGCACTACCTGCAGGAACACGGCGTGCGCATCTGGAACGAATGGGCCGACCCCGACGGCAACCTCGGACATATCTACGGCTACCAATGGCGCTCATGGCCCGACTACGACGGCGGCTTCATCGACCAGATATCGGAAGCCATAGAAACCATCAAGCACAACCCCGACTCACGGAGAATCATTGTCAGCGCATGGAACGTAGCCGACCTGAAGCGCATGAACCTGCCTCCCTGCCACGCATTCTTCCAATTCTACGTTGCCGACGGGAAACTGAGCCTACAGCTCTATCAGCGCAGCGCCGACATCTTCCTCGGCGTGCCGTTCAACATCGCTTCCTACGCCCTGCTGCTCATGATGGTGGCACAGGTCACCGGACTTGAAGCCGGAGAATTTGTGCATACTCTCGGCGACGCGCATATCTACACCAACCACTTCGAGCAAGTGGAGGAACAGCTGAAACGCGACCCGCGCAAGCTGCCCACAATGCGCATCAATCCCGACGTGAAGAGCATCTTCGACTTCAAATATGAGGATTTCACACTCGAAGACTACAATCCGCATCCACACATCAAAGGCATCGTTGCCGTATAAAACGCATTCAAGACAATGAAAAATCTGTCAATAATAGCCGCCGTGGCAAAAGGCGGCGCGATCGGCAAAAACGGAGGGCTGCTCTGCCACATGTCTGCCGACCTGCAACGCTTCAAGGCTCTGACCACAGGCCACACCATCGTGATGGGACGGCGCACCTTCGACTCTCTGCCGAAAGGTGCGTTGCCCAACCGCCGCAACATCGTAATCACCCGCAACCCACAGTTTTCCGCTCCGGGAGTGGAAGTGGCGCTGTCGGTTGAAGACGCATTCCGCATGGCAGAGTCCGACGGCGAGGTTTTCGTTATCGGAGGCGAACAGATTTACCGCGCCACGCTGCCGTTCGCGTCTCGTCTTTATCTGACGGAAATCGACGCGACATTCTTCGGCGCCGACGCTTTCTTTCCCGATGTCAATTGGAAAGAATGGCGCGAGACGCTGCGCGAGCATCATCAATCCGACGACCGCAACCCTCACCCATACTCGTTTGTAAACTACGAGCGGTAAAACAACACAGCACGACTCTCTCCACAACTCATGGAGAGAGTTTTTTATTCCGCACACAATAGACGCCGTCTATGAACATATAGACAGAATCATTCGTTTATCTATAATAAACCATTTAAATTTGCACCGTTGAATCATCACAACCACAACAGAAAATGGAAAGCAGAAAAGAAACAGCATCAGCAAAAAAAGCAAGCGGCGCATACAATTGCACGCAAGCTGTGTGTTGCACATACCACGACTTCACAGGGCTTGACGAAGAGACTATAAAACACGCAGGCAACAGTTTCGCCGTGGGAATGGGCAATATGGAAGGCACTTGCGGAGCACTCATCGGAGCCGGCATCGTTTATGGCCTTTTCACCAAAGACAAAGCCAAGTCGGCTCGGGGAATGCGCCAGATAATGGAAAAATTCCAGCAACGCAACGGCGCCACCCAATGCAAGCTTCTGAAAGGCGCAGGCACTGGCAAGATGCTGCGCGAATGCAAGATGTGTGTGGCCGACGCGTCGGAATTTCTCGAAGACTTGCTGACCCAAGAAACGAAGTGATTTGTAAACTTAAAAATAAATAATGTTATGGAAAAGTTCAATGACGTAATCAACAGCGACCAACTCACATTGGTAGATTTCTACGCCACATGGTGTGGACCGTGCAAAATGATGCATCCTGTGCTCGAGCAACTGAAAGCCGACCTCGGCGACAGCATCCGCATCATCAAACTGGATGTAGACAAATCAGGCGACATTGCCGAGGCATACCGCATACAGTCGGTGCCCACACTTATGCTCTTCCGTAGAGGAGAGATGTTGTGGCGACAGAGCGGAGCCATGCGGCTTGCCGACCTGAAAGCGACAATCTCAAACTACCAGTAGTTTATGAACATACAGCAACTGAGATACATCGTTGCCATCGACCGCTTTCGCAACTTTGCGAGAGCGGCTGATGCGTGCAACATCTCGCAGCCGACATTGAGTGCGATGCTTGTGAAGCTGGAGGACGAACTCGATGTGCGCATTTTTGACCGCACAAACAAAGTTGTGAAGCCCACCTCCGTCGGCGAGAGGATAATCCGCCAGGCACAGAAAGCCCTGATGGAGACAAACCGCATCAACGAGCTGATAACAGAAAGCAAAGGAACCGTCGGAGGACAGCTGACATTGTCGATAGGTCCGACAATCGCTCCCTACCTACTGCCAAAATTCATCAAGCACTACAGACAATCCTATCCGTCGGTAGAGCTGACTGTCAAAGAGATGAAAGCCGACCACATGCTCGAAGCCATTCTGAACGGCGAGATCGATGCCGGCATCGCCATCTCAGACAACGCCCGACAAGGCGTGCTCGAGATGCCTCTCTACACCGAACGATTCTACGTTTATCTCGCTGAAAGCTGCTGGCGCAAACTGCCAGTGTTCAAGCCCGAGAACCTGGAGCACGAGAACATGTGGATAATGAAAGAGGCTCAGTGTCTGCGCGACAGCGCCTTCTCATTCTGCAAGGCACGCGGCAAAGGACACCACATCTACGAGGCAGGCAGCATCGAAACGCTGATACGCATTGTGGACGAAAACGGAGGCTACACCATCATCCCCGAGATGCACCTGCCGTTTCTCACAGAGAAGCAGGCGGGAAACGTGCGCGAGATACAAGGTGACTATCTCTCACAAAGGCGGATATCCCTATACATCAAAGACGACTACATCCGCCAACGGATGCTCAACACCGTGGCTGACACGCTTAAACGTTTCGTGCCGGCAAGGATGATGAACGAAGGCATCGTGAAATATGGCATAAAACTCTAAAATCATCCTTTATCACACCTTCTTCAATCAACAAATTTTTCTTGACAAAAAAGTCAATAAACTTGGCTTTTTTCTTTCCATTTGTTACCTTTGTCGCATCAAACCTTTAAAAAAATATAGGCTTATGAAAAAATCTACAATTTTATTGTTATTTACGCTCACCGCGGCAGGCTTCGCCAATGCCGAGGATGTGACAACAAGCGGCAACGGCGTAACATATACGCTTGAATCATTGTCGACAACAGAAAACAGCGGCGTGACAAAAAACGGAAAAGTCTACACTCTGACAAACAGCATCACCATCGCCGAAGGCGACCGCTTCGAGATTGAGAGCGGCGCGACAATGAAGATGGGCGACGGCGTGCAACTGCGCATCGAAGGCACAGCAAATTTTGCCGCCACCGACCGAGTGCTGGTGACGCGCGCCGACGAGAATGCAGCGCCAAAAGGAATCTACATGGTTTGCGACGCATCCGACACAGAGTTTAAAAACATCGATTTCGAATATGCCGGACTGCGCAACTTCTCAAGCACCGGACTTACGGTGGCGAACTGCACATTCCGCTACAACAACGGCAAAATGACGACGACTGGCGCACTTGCCATCGGCAGCGACGGCGCCACATTCAACGTTGACAACTGCACATTTGAATACAATGAGGTGCCGGCAATCGGAGGCTCGGCGATGGCAGCAAACGGCATCGAGATTACAAACTGCAAATTCATCGACAACAACACCAAAAACACCAACAAACCGCAAGTGAACCTCACCGTAGGTGGCGCAAACTATGTCAGCATTGAAAACTGCGAGTTTACCGGAGCGCAGCGCACCAACGTGGGCGCAGTGGCTGTGGCAAACATGGCCGGTATAGCAGGCGACAACATCGTGTGGATCTCAGGCAACACTATCCGCAACCACCGCTACGGCATCACTTTCTACGGTGGAATGAACGCAACGGCTGCCAACAACCAGATTATCGACAACAAATATGCGTCAAGCGCAATGGCGGGCGGAGCCGGAATCAGCATCTACGACTATGGCACAAAGCCTAATGTGACGATTAAAGGCAACACCATCGAGGGCAACCTGTGGGGCATCACCGTGCTCGGCGGCGAGAACGTGAACATCGGCAAAGTGGACAATCCCGATGCCGATGACTACAACCCCGGCCACAACACATTCAAGAACAACGGCAACGGCGGCGCGCTCTACGACCTCTACAACAACTCCGCGCTCACCATCTACGCGCAAGGCAACCACTGGAGTGTTGACGAGCAGACGGCAGAGAAAATCGAGAGCGTGATTTTCCACAAACCAGACGATGCAAAACTCGGCGAAGTAATCTACACCCCGGCTTGGGACGGTGAAGGCAGCGTCAACGAAATCGCCTCGGAAGCAATCAGATATGCCGACGGCAAAGTCTATGCCGAAGGTGCCGACATTCAGGTTTACACACTTGGCGGCGCACTCGTGGCACGTGCAAACAGCGTTGCCGACCTTTCGGCTCTCGCAAGCGGCGTATACGTGGCACGCGCAAACGGCAAAGTGCTGAAATGCGTGAAATAACACCACATACCAACACTAAAAAACAAAAAAAGCGGCGATTGCCGCTTTTTTTGTTTTCAACGAAGTTTTATGTTAAAGATAACTTTTCACGTTAAATAAATTGTAAAACAGAAATAAACGAATTATCTTTGCCAATTAGAAATTGTGTAAGGGAAACTGTGGACAAGTGCAGATGCCGGAAAACTGTGAAAAAACAAGCACTGAGCTTTGTTCATTCTGTGCGCACAATACACTAATACACAGATTATTGCAAATATTATTTGCGCTGCAAAAACGTATATGAACAGACTATATATTCTCCTGATTTCGTGCATGCTGCTCGTTGGATGCAATTCAACGAAAGATGTGGCATATCTTCAAAACCTTGACATCAACAAGCAAGAGAGCATCTCTGCAAGCAAAGGAATCACCATACAGCCGAAAGACGTGCTGTCAATCATCGTCAGCTGCAAAGATGCAGAGCTGGCAGCAATGTTCAACCTGCCCGTAGTGTCCTACCAGACCAACTCCGAAATTGTGTCGTCGACCGGCGGCACGCAACAGCTGCTCGGCTATGCCGTCGACGAGAACGGAGAAATCAAACTCCCGGTGCTCGGCAAGATGAAAGTGGCGGGCATGACACGATGGGAAGTGCAGGAAAAAATCAAAAGCGAGCTCAAAAGCCGTGAGTTGCTGAAAGACATGGTGGTAACTGTAGAATTCCGCAACTTCAAAATCTCGATACTCGGCGAGGTCAAAAACCCAGGTTCATACAGCATTGAAGGCGACAAAGTCAACGTGCTCGAAGCCATCTCGATGGCTGGCGACCTTACCATCTACGGTCTGCGCGACCAAGTCTACGTAATCCGCGAGGAAGGAGGAGAGCGCACCGTCTACCGCCTGAATCTCAAGTCGGCGGAAGTGTTCCAGTCGCCCGCCTACTATCTGAAGCAGAACGACGTGGTCTACGTGCAGCCCAACAAGGTGCGCGCCGGCGAATCGAACCTCAACGAGAACAGCATGAAGTCTATCGGCATCTGGATTTCGATAGCCTCCCTGCTCACCACCGTAGCGACGCTCGTTGTTGCGGCAAAGAAATAATGACTTAAAAAGCACTGCGTAATTTATACAAAACATTTATACTAAATGAAGGAAGACTACAACAGCATAGGCGCTGCCGAAACGGAAGACCAGAAGAATGAATTCCAACTGAGCGACATGATTTCATGGACACTCTGCCACAAGAAATTTTTCGCAATCTCGATAGTCATCTGCGTGGCTCTCGGACTCATCTACGCACAGCGCGCGCAACGCATCTACCAACGCTCGGCGAGCGTAATGCTCCGAAGCGACAACAAGGGACAGGCTCAAATCAGCGAGTTGGCGGCATTCGCCGACCTCGGCATCGGAAGCACCGGCATCGACGTCTACAACGAGTTGCAGGCATTCCAGTCACCGCTGCTGATGCAGGACGTCGTCAACCAGCTGCGTCTCAACGTGACCTACAAGAGCAAGAACTGGATTGGATATGTCACCGACTGGTATGACAAAACGCCAATCTGCGTGGAATACAAAAACCTTCCCGATCACGTCGGCGAGCAGCCGCTCAACTCCGTGACATTCGTCGCTGAGAAAGAAGGTCAAAGCCAACTAACTGTCAAGGACTTCAAGATAAACGGCATCAAGAGCGACGCTCCGGCACAAACCGTGAAACTCGGGCAGCCGTTCAAGACGCCCGTAGGCACCGTAGTGCTCAAAGCGACAAAAGAATACGGCAAAAACTTTGAGCAGGCGGTCATCGTAGGCTATGAGCGTCCGGAGCTCACGGCAAAGTCGTGCCAGGCACGCCTCACCGCCGAACTTGCCGACAAACTTGCCACCGTAATCAACTTCTCCTACACCGACGCATCCGAGAAGCGTGCCGAAGACGTGCTCAACACCCTTCTTGACGCATACAACGAGGAGTGGATACGCTACACCAACAAGTCGACCGACAACACAGCCAAGTTTATCGACGAGCGTCTGATTTCAATCGAACGCGAACTCGGCAACGTAGACTCCGACATCGAACGCTTCAAAAGCTCCAACCGTCTGCTCGACATGAACGCCGAGACAGCACAAGTGACACAAGAATCGAGCAAATATTCAGAGCAGGCATTCCTTGCCAACAACCAGCTCGCCGTGGCTCGCTTCATCCGCGAATATCTCGTTGACAACACACGCCAGTACGACCTTCTTCCTTCAAACTCTGGCGTTGGAAGCCAAGCCATTGAAGAGCAGATTGCCGAATACAACAAGAAACTGCTTGAGCGTCAGCGCCTCGTGGCAAACAGCAGCGACAGCAACCCGTTGGTGTCTGACATCAACAACCAGCTGCGCATGATGCGCTCCACAATTCTGCGCTCCGTCGACAACCACATCAGCGCGCTTAAAATTCAAGCCGACCGTCTCTCAGCGCAGGAAAACGCCATCGAGAATCGCATTTCAGCAGGTCCGGGCAAAGCAAAAGAACTGCTCACAATCGAGCGTCAACAGAAAATCAAGGAGGAGCTCTATCTCTACTTGCTTCAGAAGCGTGAGGAAAACGAGCTTCAGGCAAGCATCGTGGTCAACAACACCCGCCTGCTCAAGCCTGCCACCGGCGACAGCGTGCCTGTATCGCCGAAGAAGGGCATCATCCTCGCTGCAGCGTTCATCCTCGGTCTCGCCATCCCTTACGGCTATATGTTTGCGTCAAACATGCTCAACACCAAAGTGCGCAGCCGCAAAGACCTTGAAGGCCTGGAAGTTCCAGTGCTCGGCGATGTGCCTCTTGCCGACGGAGCGAAGAAATTGAGTTTGATGAGCCGCTTGATGAAAAAAGAAAATGAGTCGGAAACACCGCACATCGTGGTGGAAGACCACAACCGCAACGTCATCAACGAGGCATACCGCGTGGTGCGCACCAACCTTGACTTCATGATCGGCGCCAACAAGTCGGAAGCCATCATGGCCACCTCGCTTTACCCAGGCAGCGGAAAAACGTTTACATCTGTCAATCTCGCCACCGCAATGGCGTTGAAAAACAAGAAAGTAATCGTTGTCGACTTCGACATCCGTAAAGGTACATTCTCCAAGATTGTCAATTCGCCAAGCACCGGAGTCTGCGCATATCTCAACGGACAAGTGTCGCTCGACGACATCATCCTGCCATCAAAAACAACAAAACTGTTGTTTGACTCAATACCTACCGGACACCTTGCTCCAAACCCTGCAGAGCTTCTGCTCAGCGACCGTCTGCAGGCAATGATAGACGAGCTGAAGCAACGCTACGACTATGTGTTTGTCGACTGTCCGCCAATCACAATGGTCACCGACGCATCGCTCATCGCACCGCATGTTGACCGCACAATCTTCATTGCCCGCGCCGGACTGATAGACCGTCGCACCCTTCCTGAAATCGACGAGATTTACAAGGAAAACCGCTATAAGAACATGTGCCTGCTGCTCAACGGCAGCGACGAGAGCGGCACATACACCCGCTACGGATATGGTTACGGATACGGCTATGGATATGGCTACGGCAACGACACCAAGAAACAGTAGCGATGTTTGGCATATTCTCAAGGAAAAAGTCAATACTCGAAAGCGGCCTGCTTGACGGATTCACCGACCACCACAGCCACCTGCTGCCCGGTGTCGACGATGGATTCCAGACAGCCGACCTCACTCTGGAAGCCCTCCGCACAATGGAGCATGCCGGCGTTGCCGACGTATGGCTCACGCCCCACATTATGGAGGACGTGCCAAACACCGTCGGCGCGCTCAAGCAACGCTTCGAGGAATTTTCCGCCACATACAACGGATCTGTCCGCCTGCATCTCGCAGCCGAGAATATGATGGACGGCATCTTTGCCGAACGCTGGCGTCAGCGCGACATTCTGATGCTCGGCGACAGCCATCCGCTTATTGAGACAAGCTATTTCCGCGCGCCGATAGAAATGCGCGGACTGATAGGAGAAATGCTCAACGCCGGCCTGCACCCCATTCTCGCGCACCCCGAACGCTACAAATACATGGAGCAGTCTGACTATGAGGAACTGAAGCAACTCGGGCTGTTGTTCCAGCTCAACCTCGGCTCCATTGCCGGATGCTACAGCAAGCACACCAAAGAAAAGGCTGAATGGCTGCTTGAAAACGGGTATTACGACCTCATGGGCAGTGACATACACAACCTGCGCTTCTATAACCACACCATCAACGAGCCTCTGCCCAAAAAGGTGATAGAAGCCATGAGGCAAATTCCAAACCAATTATAAACACAGGCACAATGAAAGTCACGATTATCGGCGGCAGCGGATTCATCGGCACCCGCATTGTAGACCACTTCACGCAGTTCAAGGGCTACGATTTCCGCATAGTCGACATTCGTGACAGCCATTTCTTCAACGACATCACCACCATCGGCGACGTGCGCGACCAGCAACAGATGGACAGCGCCACTGCCGGCACCGACCTTGTGATACTTCTCGCCGCACAGCACCGCGACAACGTGACTCCCACATCGCTCTACTACGACACCAACGTGGGCGGAATGCGCACCACTCTGCGCGCCATGGAGCGCAACGGCGTGAAACGCATCCTATTCTTCTCATCCGTGGCTGTCTACGGCATCAATAAAGACAGCCCCGACGAAACCTCGCCAAAAGACCCGTTCAACCACTACGGCAAATCGAAATGGCAGGCGGAGCAACTTCTGCAGGAATGGCACACGATGCACGCCGACTGGAACATCAACGTGGTGCGCCCCACCGTAACCTTCGGAGAGCGCAACCGCGGCAACGTGTACAACTTGCTCCATCAGATACAAAGCCGTCACTTCCTGATGGTTGGCAACGGTCGCAACCGCAAGTCGATGGCATACGTAGGCAACATCGTGGCCTTCGTGAAATTTCTCATCGACAACTACACATCGGGCTACAACGTGTTCAACTACATCGACAAGCCCGACTACGACATGAACCAACTTGTGCAACACGTGGAGACAGTGTTGCAGAAACGCTTGCCGGCAATTCGCATCCCCTACGCCATAGGAATGGCTGGCGGCTACTGCCTCGACGCGCTGGCATGGCTGCTGCGCCGCAAATTCGCCATCAGCGCCGTCCGCGTCAAGAAATTCTGCGCCACCACCGAATACGACGCCACACGCATGCAACAGACCGGTTTCAAACCGCCATACACGCTCGCCGATGGACTTGCACGGACTCTTGAATTCGAATTCATCCATACCCGCGGCGACAAAATCACCTACGAAACGGAATAATCCCCGCCTAAGGTTGCTGGATTTTAGAAATTGCCGATATTTTAACACCATATATCGCTACGTTTTTAGCGAATAATGCTATCTTTGCATATTGGATGAGTTCCGCCAAGCGGCAGTCCACACAGACTAAATTATTGGAATCATATTGAAATAAGGAAATTATGCATTCAACGACACGAATTATATTGTTCTTAAGCCTGATTTTGCTCGTATCTTCCTGCAAGACATCGGAAAAGGTACTCTATCTGCAAGATGTGAAAGTCGACACTCCTGAAAAGATTGAGAACTCACAGGTAATCAAAATCGAGCCCAAAGACATGCTCTCCATTGTGGTGTCGAGCAGCGACCCTGCTGTGGCTAAAATCTTCAACCTGCCGGTATCAGCCACCCAGGCAGGAACCGACCGTGCCGGATATGGCAATTACCTGCTCGGATATGTGGTTGACAACGAAGGTTATATCGACTTCCCTATCCTCGGCAAAATCAAAGCTTCGGGCTTGAGCCGCTGGCAACTGCAGGAACAGATAACCCAGGCTCTCGCCGAAAGGAAGATGCTCACCGACGGACTTGTGACCGTAGAATTCATGAATTTCAAAGTGTCGATTCTCGGCGAGGTCACCAACCCGGGAACATATACCATAAACAGCGACAAAGTAACTGTGCTCGAAGCGATTGCCATGGCCAAAGACCTTACAATCTTCGGCGAGCGCGACCATGTGTACGTAATCCGCGAGGAGGACGGGCAGCGCAAGTCGTACCAACTCGACCTCCGTTCAGCCGACATCTTCAAGTCGCCAGCCTACTACCTGAAACAGAACGATGTGGTCTATGTGCAGCCTAACAGCGTGCGCGCCGGGCAGTCGACCATCAACCAGAATGCGATGAAATCGGTGTCGCTCTGGATCTCAATCGCCTCGCTGCTCACATCGATAGGCGTGCTCGTAGTCAACATTGCAAAAGACTAATACGCAACATTAATACGACACCTCTCCTTAAAATCACATGCAAACGATATCAAGCCAAGACCGCATAATGCACCGCAGTGCGCTTACGTTGCGCACATACATCCGTTGGATGAGGCGGTTCTACGGCTATGCCATAGCGTTTGTCGTGATTTGCGTGTTTGGACTGAGCGCCTACAACTACTATGTCTCACCAGCGGTGAAACGCCAGTCGATGTTTGCAATGAAATATCTCGACGCCAACGTATTCACCAACCAGCGTTTCGGCGACGACCCGTTTGCCATCAAGCCGTTTGCCACAGGTCTGCAACTTGAGGACGGCATCCAGCTTGTCAAGTCGCAAGTGTTCTGCGAGCAGATAGTCAAAGACCTGTCGCTCAACGTGACACAATATGAAATCCAGTCATTCGGCAAGCGCGTCGATCTTTACGGCAGCGAGCCTCTCGACGTTGCACTGAACATCCCCGACGACGCTTCGGCAAAAATAACCGCCCTCATCTCTGCCGACGGCAAAACAGCCACTGCGACAAGCCTCGAGATTGACGGCGACGACAAGCCCACATCGGCTGCCGACATTTCTCTCACAGCCACCCGTTTTACGAAAAATTACGCAGGCAAGAAAATAGAAATCAGCATAACTCCAATCGACAAAACCGCCCACCGCATAAGCAAAAGCATCGATGTGGTGCAGACGGCTCAATTCACCGACGTGCTGACTTGCACATTCTCCGACCACGTGGTCCAACGCGCCGACGACATTCTGAACGACATCCCATTGGTCTACGACCGAATATGGGCACAGTGGAACAGCAACGACGCCCAGAAATTCATCGACGCCGTCGACAAGCGTCTCGCCGTGCATACAGAGGCTCTCGAAAAAAACGAAGCCGGCATCGAGCAGACGCTGCGCAATGGAAACACCTCCAATATCAACCTCACCTACAACCAACTGCTGGCGCAGAAGGCCGCCGACACACAGTCGCTCGTAGGCATCGAGACTAAGATAAAGGCAACTGAGGCTGTGGCGTCGCAACTGGCAGCCGACAAAAATGCCGACCGCCCGATAGCCGCCGCTACAGATATCACAAAAAGCATCGGACTGCAGAAAGCCGTGGCTGCATACAACGGAACCATAGCCAAACGCGAACATCTGCGCGAGAATGCCGGCACTGCCAACAACGCGTTTGCCGAAGTCACACAGCAACTTAAAGCCATGCACAGCGACATTGAGGCTTCGGTGACAAACCATATCGCTTCGCTCCGCATCGAATGCGGCAAACTGAAATCGCGCATCGCCGCCACCGACAACCGTCTTGCCGACCTGTCGCACACACAGGCCGCCATCAACCGCCAGGCGCGCATGCACAAAAACATCGAAAGTCAATACTACTACCTGCAAGGCAAACGCGGCAACGACCCGCTCGCCATCAACAACATCTCGGAAGCCGTACGCGTAGTGGCACCGGCATCGGGCACCGACGAGCCCTCTCGGCTCACTCCATGGATAATCGCAGCCCTCGGCTTGCTGCTCGGCGGAGTGGTGATTCCTATCGCCGTGATTTTCTTTGCATTCATCACCGACAACCACGTGCGCGACCGCTACGACTTCATCGGCATCAACATCCCCGTGATCGGACAAATACCGCTTCTTAAAAACGTCACATTCTCGCGACGCATGCGCATAAAGTTCAACTACGGACTAAAGAGCCTCACGCCACCCGACTTGACAAACAAAGATTTCGGCAAAGAGGCATTCCTGATGCTACGCACCGAGCTCGACCACCATTTGGCGAAATTCAACGACGTGCCGGTGTGCATCTGCACATCGTTCAACCCCGGCAGTGGCAAATCGTATGTGGCAATCAACACCGCCTCAGCCGAGGCTAAGAAAGGCAAACGCGTGCTGCTCGTCGACCTCGACATACGTCGCGCATCGCTCAGCAAGCGCATCAACTCGCCGGCGCACGGCGCAACCTCATATCTCGACGGATCGTGCACCGACCTCGACAAACTGATTGTGCACGACAAAAGCGCGGGAATCGACATCTTGCCGTCGGGCACCATCCGCCCCAACCCGGCAGAACTGCTTGAACACGACTCCCTCGACGAGATGTTTGAACGCCTGCGCCAACGCTACGACTACATCTTCATCGACTGCGCTCCTATACTGCTTGTGACCGACACCAACGTGCTGGTCCGTGTGGCAAGCCACACCATCTTCGTGGCGCGCATCGGACTCCTCGACCGCCGCCAGCTGTCGATGCTGAAAACAATCCGCGACAACAACGAGCTGCCAAACATGCTGTTGGTGCTTAACGCCGTAGACAACGATAACTAAAAAAATTTTTTCAACAAAAATTTGGAGATTGGTTGCGGAAGCATTACTTTTGCAACCCACATATCACGTATGTGTCTCGAAAAAACATTGGGGATGACCGGTTTTGACAGCGTGTAGAGGTGGTATGTAAGCATGCAGAGCGATGATGGCTATGCTCTATAATCTCAGACATCAACAATTTAACTGGCGAAAATAACTACGCTCTCGCTGCCTAACCGAAGCACAGTAAGTTAGCTTTATTTCTGCCACAGTGGCAGAAACGAGACATCACCCGATTGCCTTGCTCTGAGACGTTTCGATAAGGTGGTGCTAATAAAATCGGAGCTGGGACGGCTTGTTCTCCGGTAGCTGTCCGAGATTTTAGGAGATAAGCCTTGGGTTGGTAGTTTTGATCCTGCCCACGGTCGAAAACCAAGTCAAAACTAAGCATGTAGAAAGCATATTAGTTCCACGTTTGGACGAGAGTTCGAATCTCTCCATCTCCACTTAAACACCGCAGGTTTGCAAATGCAAATCGGCGGTGTTTCCATTTCATTTGATTCCGTTTTGTTGTATGGAAATTTTGGGTTGCAGCATGTCACCTGTCTGCATGCTCCTTCTACAACCGCTCTTCGGCGGTAGCGGCGCATGTCACCATTGTCACGGGGTAGGCAAGCCAACCCCGTGCTAACTTCTGAAACCGCGCTTCGGCGGTAGCGGCATTTCACCATTGCCTCGGGTGGCTGGGCAACCCCGTGCTAACTTCTGGAACCGCGCTTCGGCGGTAGCGGCGCATGTCACCATTGTCTCGGGTGGGCTATCCAACCACGGGCTGACTTCTGAAACCGCTCTTCGGCGATTTTAGGAAATATTAATTTGTGTTAAATATTAGATTCGCTATTGTTTTCCAAAAAAATTGACATAGCTTTGCAGTGTACTAATCAACTAATACACTCAAACTGATATACGAAAAATGAAAACTTATATGATGGAAATCAAGGAATTGAGATTTAGTTATGGCTCCAAAAAGCCTGACATTTTCAGCGATTTTTCGCTGACATTGAAACCAGGTGCGGTGTATGGACTGCTCGGCAAGAACGGAACGGGCAAGTCCACACTGCTCTATCTAATGTGCGGTCTGCTCCGTCCGAAATCAGGGTCGGTTACTTTCTGCGGCAGCGAGATGTCGCGCCGCCAGCCGTCAGCTCTTCAGGAGATTTTTATCGTTCCCGAGGAATTTACGCTTCCAGCCGTCACCCTCGCCCAATACGTGAAATACAACGCGCAGTTTTATCCGCGTTTCTCCAACGAGATTCTCAACAACTGTCTGCGTGATTTCGAGATGGACAGCAACCTGCGTCTCAACGAATTGTCGATGGGACAAAAGAAGAAGGCGTTTATGAGTTTCGCTCTCGCCACCAACACCCGCCTGCTTCTGATGGACGAACCGACCAACGGCTTCGACATCCCGTCGAAAAGCCAGATGCGCAAGGTGATAGCGTCAAACATGAGCGATGAAAAAACGATAGTCGTGTCGACCCACCAAGTGCGCGACGTAGAGAATCTGCTCGACCACGTGCTGATGGTCGACAGCGGCAAACTGTTGCTCGACAGCAGCTACGCCACGCTGGCATCCAAGCTCCTTTTCACCGACCAACCGATGTCGGAGCCCACCGAAGGAGCCATCTATGTGCAGCCCTCTCTCCAAGGCAACAGCGCAATTTATGCCAACCGCTTCGGCGACGAGAGCGTAATCAATCTTGAAACGCTGTTCAACGCAATGCTTGCCAACGGCGCCGCAATCAATGAAGCCTTAAATACTGACGACAATGACCGATAGGTTCAACATGCGGAGATTTTGGACGATGCTCCGCCACGACTACGACCACAATGTGCCGTCGACATGGATAGGGATGCCGCTGGCAGCCTTCGCCTCCATACTCTTCGGCGAAATCGGTTTTATGATGTCGGGATACAGCATCAATCCAGAATCGTTTGCCGACACGTTCTACGTGGTGCTTGCATCGTTCTTCATCCTGTCGATGGTGCTGATGGCAACGTTTATGTTCGACAAAATGTCGGGACGCTACGGTCAGATTTCCTACCTGACACTTCCGGCAACAAATCTCGAGAAATTTCTTGTAAATCTGCTTGAGACCGTGGTTTCCACGATAGTGTTCTTCATCATCGGAATGGTGCTTGCCGACGCAGCGCGCATCGGTCTGTGCATGACGCTTTTCAACAAACCGCTGTTTCAAACGATGCTGCTTCCTCAGATTTTTGTTGAAAAAGTAGTACCGCTTGGCGTAATCGCCATGTGGCTGCAGTCGGTGACAATGATCGGCAGTGCGCTCTGGCGTCGCAAAGTGTTGGTAAAGAGCCTCGCACTGCTGTTTGTAGTCGTCGCAGCGGCAATACTCGTCAACGGCATCTGCAATCCCAGCTTGACAACGACAAACATCATATTGGCACCGCTCACACTCGCCAACTACGTATTGACTTATAAAATATTTGTAAAGACTCAACTGAAATGACAACAATAAACAACTTCAGCCCAGCGCGTTTCTGGTCGGTGACCACACGCGACGCGGCACTCAACTGGAAAACCCATCTTGCCCATCTGCTCGAGCTTGCCGGCACCCTGCTTGCCGGACTGCTGATAATCATCATCACGGCAAAGACACACGAAAGCACCTCGTTCGTGTCAATTGCCGACACGTTCTACTCCTGGTTTGCACTCGTGCTGACAATGGGCGGAATGATTGCTGCCTCCACCGTGCTTAAACCCATTTCCGACAAGCCAGGCAGCATTGAGTTTCTCACACTGCCGGCAACCAACGTTGAGAAATTCCTGTCGCGGATGACGATTGTAACCCTCGGCTTCGCCCTGTCGGCACTTGTGTCGCTTGTCGCTGTCGGCGCACTCTACTATCTGCTCGCGGCGATATTCGGGCTTGACGCCTACGGCTCGCTGACATTTTACTGTCTGAAAGTGCTGTTCACTCCGACGCAAATGCTCGAAGGCCCCGCACGCGAGGCATGGAGCTGGCAGGGAACGCTGGCATCATACGGTTTTCTGGTATGTCTGCAGTCAATGTTTATGCTCGGCGGATCGGTTTGGCGCAGATTCCCTCTTGTCAAGACCCTCGGCGTTGTGGTGGCATTAGCCATCATCCTCCCTCCGATTCTTGTGCATTTCAGCTTTCACCCACAAACCCGTTCAGAGCTTGTCGCCATATTCCCCACAATTCTTGCCACCACCGGCAGCATACTGCTTGCGATTGCCATAATCAACGGGCTGCTGTCATATTGGCTGTTTATGCGCAAACAAGTAGTTGAAACCAAAAAACGCCTGTTATGAACTTCAAGGAAAGCCGACCAATCTACCTGCAGATAGCAGACCGCATCATGGACGAGATTATGCAACATGCCTATTCCGAAGGCGGCCGCATCCCGTCGGTGCGCGAATATGCGGCAACCGTTGAAGTCAACGCCAACACCGTGGTGCGCTCTTTCGACTGGCTGCAGCAGCAAGAGATAATCTTCAACCGCCGCGGCATAGGTTATTTCGTCAGCGAAGGCGCATGCGGCACAATCTCCAGACTGCGCCGGCGGGAATTTGAAGAAGAGGAACTTCCGGAAATGTTCCGCAAAATGCAGATGCTCGGCATCACTGCCGACGACATAGACCGTCTATACAAACAATTCATCGACTCAGGAAAATAACCAATTTATAATACATACAATGAATAAGATGTTTCTTGCGGCGCTGCTTGCCATTTCGGGCGGCAGCATCGCGACAGCCGACACTTTGCTCGGACGCGTGGCCGACAGCGAAAGCAACCCGGTTGAATTTGCAACCGTGGTGGCACTCAGCGCCAACCATGAGCAAGGAGGGGCCGTCACCGACAGCATCGGCAATTACAGAATCGACCTTCCGAAAGGGCAATATAACGTGACATTTACCCTCGTGGGATACGACAATGCCAAAAAGGCAGTGACCGTCAGCGGAGAAACGCGTCTTGACGTCACGATGACAACAAATGCCGTGGCACTGCATAGCGTAGAGGTGAAAGCCTCAGCCATACGCCGTCTGCCCGACCGTTTTGTGGTCAGGGTGGAGGATATGCCAGCCGCCATAGGCAAAGACGGAAAGGAACTGCTGCAGGCGGCTCCCGGCGTGTGGATCGACGACAAGAAAATCACCATCAACGGCAAGTCGGGCGCAAAAGTGATGGTCAACGACCGCGAGCTGCGCATGGACCAATCACAGCTGCTCACCTATCTGCGCTCGCTCAAGGCGGAGGACGTGAGCAAAATAGAGGTGATTCCCCAGGCAGGAGCGGAATACAGCGCCGACACCGCAGGTGGAATCATCAAAATCACTCTTAAACGCAACCGTGCCGACGGCGTGATGGGCAACGTGAGCCTCATCGGCTCTGTCAGCAAAACATCCGCGACGGTCACTCCTTCGGCATCAGTCAACGTGAAGAACGGCAAATGGACATTCAGTGCCAACAGCAATCTCTCCGCCTCTCCGAAATCCTATTTCGACACCGGCGAAACCACCGACTATGCCAACGGCGACCGGTATACGACCGACACAAAGATGGACCTACACAAGTCGCTTTTCGGCTACGGCATGGCAGGCATTTATTTCGATCCCGACGCGCGCAATTCGCTGGGCATCGAGGTGGCTTACAACCAATTTCTCTCACCGTCGGACGTGACGACCAACGCGGCGTTCAACCACACCGACATAGGCATCGAGACGATGAACGGAAACTACATGTCGACATCGCGCCACAGAAATATCGATGCCACGTTCAACTACGTGCACAGGCTCGACTCCATCGGCTCGCAGATGAAGGTGATTGCCAACTACAACCACACAAAAGGACGCAGTGTCGCCGACAACCATCGTCATTCGGAGTTTCTCGCCCTCTCCGCCGATTCGATATCGACAAGCCGCGAAAACTCGGTTTTCGACGTGGTCAACGTCAGCTACGACTACGACAAGACATTCAACAGCCGCTGGAGTCTGTCGACCGGCTTGAAATACAACCTCAACCGTATGGACAACGACGCGTCATTTCTCTATCTGAAAGACCACGAATGGCTTACGCCCGACGGACGCGACTATGACGTGGTGTTTAAAGAAAATATCTATGCCGCCTATGTAAAAGCCTCAGCCAAACTCGGACGCTTCATGGCGTCGGCAGGACTGCGCGGCGAACTGACCGACGCCAGCAGCCGCGGCAACATCGTAGCTCAGCGATATTTCGACTTGTTTCCAAATGCCAATGTCACATATCTGCTGTCGCCAAACGGCTCCAACGTGCTGACGGCACAGTACTCACGCTCCATAGCGCGCCCATCGTTCTGGGCACTCAATCCCGAGCGTCATCAGGTTTCCGACATGTTCTATCAGTCGGGCAACTCCGACTTGAAGCCGTCATACAGCGACAACGTCAGCCTTACCGGCGTGGTTAAATACAAATACTCGCTGACCCTGTTTGCCAACATCAACCACGACCAAATCATAAAAGCCTCGATGCCCGACAAGGACAACCCGAAAAACGTGCTGCTGACAATGGTCAACTTCGACAAGCAATATATGTTTGGCGCATCGCTCAACCTGCCGTTCCAAATCAAGGACTGGTGGACGCTGACAGCCAACCTCACATATCTTGCCAACGGCGAGCGCCGTGAACAGAAAGGCAGTCTGACATACCACAACTTCTTGAACTGGTATGCCAGCTCCGGATTCCAGCTGCCGAAAGATTTCTACTTTGAAATCTCATATTACGGACAGAACAAAATCACGATGGGCGAAATTACGGTGACACCGACCCACAACCTCAACGCAAGTCTGAAAAAGTCGTTTGCAAAGCGACGCTGGACAGCCTCGGTGGGCGTGGACAACATTCTCGGCCGCGGCGTGGATTTCTCGATCGACTCCGCCTCGGGCTACCACACGAAAAGCAAATTCAGCGACCCTGTGTCGTTCTCCTGCTCGCTCACCTACAATTTCAGCCTCGGCAAAGCGTTCCAGACGCGCCGCGTGGACAGCAACAACGACGCTTCCCGCCTGTCGAAGCAAGGCGGAATGGGAAAATAACACTATATTTGCGACATGAAAAAGATATTATTGATTATTGCAATGACAGTTGTGGGCATAAGCGCCCAGGCACAACTGTTGTGGAAAGTGAGCGGCAACGGCTTGCAGAAGCCAAGTTACATCTTCGGCACACACCATTACGCACCGCTGACGGTGCTCGACAGCGTGCCTCAGATACGCCAGGTGCAGAACGACGTGGAGCAGGTGTGCGGCGAGGTAAACATGCTCAACACACGCGACTTGCCTCGGCTGACAGCAGAGGCGATAATGCTGCCTCCAGGCTCGTCGCTCAACGACTTCATCCCCGACGCCGACCGCCCTACCGTCGACAAAGCAATGCGGTCGCTCATCGGCTTCGGACTCGACAATCCGGCAGTGCAACGAATGTGTCCGGCAGCGATAAGCAACCAGCTGATTGCAGCCATTGTAACCAAATATTTGCCAAAGGTGTCGCTCGACCAGCAGCTTGACACGTATTTTCAGATAAAAGCCGACAAAGCCGGCAAGAAAGTGCTTGCCCTGGAAACCGCCCAGGACCAGCTGAAGATGCTGTTCAGCCAACCGCCGGCACGTCAGGGCAAGATGCTCGTCTGCCTGGCAGAAAACACCGAATGGAACGCCTCGATAATCGAGATGGCTACCGACGCCTATATGCACCGCGACATTGAGACGCTGAAAGAAGTCACCAATCAGAAACTCGGCGACGACTGCGACTCTACCCCGGAGGAAGACGCCATATTGCTCTCCGACCGCAACCGCGCCTGGATGGAGCAAATGCCAAAGATGCTTGCCGACGCGCCCACACTGGTTGTTGTAGGCGCCGCCCACCTTGTCGGCGACGAAGGTCTGCTCAGCCTGCTGCGGCAGTCGGGCTACACCGTCGATCCCGTAGACAAACGATAAACAAAAAACTCAAGCAAAAAAAGAATATGGATAATACATTGGAAGCGCGCGGCGTGGTGAAACGCTTTGCCGGACACACGGCCCTTGACGGAGTAAGCGTCGAAGTGCGCCCCGGACGGGTGTTCGGACTGCTCGGACCCAACGGAGCAGGCAAGACCACTCTCATAAGAATCATAAACCGCATCACGATGCCCGACGAGGGCGAAGTGATGATGGGCGGACGCCTGATGACCGACGCCGACGTGCGCCGCATAGGCTACCTCCCGGAAGAACGCGGACTTTACAAAAAAATGAAGGTGGGCGAACAGGCTCTTTACCTTGCCCAGTTGAAAGGTCTGGACAAAGCCACCGCCGAGAAACGCCTGCGCCAATGGTTCGACAAGTTTGACATCAATCCGTGGTGGAACAAGAAACTTGAGGAGCTGTCGAAAGGCATGCAGCAGAAGGTGCAGTTTGTAATAACCGTGCTTCACGAGCCGGAGTTTCTCATCTTCGACGAGCCTTTTTCGGGCTTCGACCCAGTCAACGCCGAACTTCTTAAAAAGGAAATCCTCGAGTTGCGCGACAAAGGGCACACCATAATCTTCTCGACCCACAACATGAGCTCCGTGGAGGAAATCTGCGACGACATCGCGCTGATAAACGACTCGCACGTGGTGCTCAGCGGCACGGTGGGCGACGTGCGCTCACGCTATCGCAGCGGCCTTTACAGCCTTGTGACTGAAAGCGGCAGAATGCTTGCCGAAAACCCCGAGAAATACGACATCTCGTCGATAAAGCAAGCCGGCGACAACGTGACATACACGCTGCGCAAGACGTGTGACGCAACAAACTCAGAATTCATAGCAATGTTGTCGCAACAGGTGGAAATCCGCTCGTTTGCAGAGCAATTGCCAACAATGAACGACATATTCCTGCGCGCCGTAGGCAGTGTGGGCAACAATGACAAGGAGGAACAACAATGAAAAACAAAATCTGGATTGTGGCGCAACGGGAATATGCCACACGCGTGAAAAAACGCTCATTCATCATCCTTACAATACTCATGCCGTTCCTTATGGCGGCAATGATTTTCGTTCCGCTGCTGTTGTCGGTAATAGGCGACAGCGGACGCAAGACGGTGGCTGTGATCGACAACACCGGACTTTATGCCGATGCCCTGCAAAGCAACGACGACTATCTCTTCGTGCCCACCGACAAGATGACGCCGGCGCTGCGCTCCGACTCCACCGACGTGGCGGCAGTGCTGATGATTACCGACAATCTTGTCGACAACCCCACCGCCGCGGCAATCTATTCGCGCGACGAGGTGAAGCGCGACATGTCCGACTATATCAACAACGCTCTAACAAAGGCTGTGCAGAAACAGAAATTCGAACGCTACAACATCCCTGCCCTCAACGAGATTGTGGAAGACGTGCAGACTCCCGTCGAAGTGGCGACGGTGAGATGGACCGACGAGGGCGAACGCGAGTCGATGACTGAGATATTCTCAGCCGTAGGAATGGTGCTCACCACGCTGATTTATTTCTTCGTGATGAGCTACGGCGCGATGGTGATGCAGAGCGTCACCGAAGAGAAGACAAACCGCATCGTCGAGCTTATGGTGTCGAGTGTGAAGCCTTTTCAGTTGATGACAGGCAAAATCATAGGCATCGGACTTGTCGGAATCACGCAGATGCTCATCTGGGGCATACTGCTCGTCGCTATTATAAGTATTGCCGGGGTGGTCAGCGGAGTGGCCATGTTCGACCCCTCGCAGGCCGCAGCCATCTCTGCCGCGTCGCAGATGCCCGACGCCGATTTGTCGATGCAGATATTGTCGGTGGTGTCAAGCCTTCCGCTCGCAGAAATCGCAGTGCTGTTCGTGCTGTACTTCATCGGCGGCTACCTTCTCTATGCCTCCGTGCTTGCCGGATTTGGCGCGGCGGTCAACGACCCGCAGGACACGCAGCAGTTTATGATGCCTATCGCCGTTATAATGCTGTTTGCATTCTACGCCGGCTTCTACAGCGCCATGAATCCCGACGGACCGCTGGCAGTGTGGTGCTCGTTTATCCCGCTCACGTCGCCTATGGTGATGATGATACGCATCCCGTTCGGCGTGCCTCTGTGGCAGGAAGCGCTGTCGGTGGCTCTGCTTTTCGGCACCGCGCTGGCATTGTCTTATCTGTCGGGCAAAATCTATCGCGTGGGCATCCTTATGTACGGCAAAAAACCATCGCTGAAGGAAATGCTCAAATGGTTGAAATATTAAGCTGAAAAAAACGACTATGACCCAAGACGAACTATACATGCAGATGGCGCTTGCCGAAGCCCGTCAGGCTGCTGCCGACGACGAGGTGCCGGTGGGCGCCGTCGTGGTGTGCGGCGGAAAGGTTATTGCACGCGCACACAACCTCACAGAGACGCTGACCGACTGCACGGCGCACGCAGAGATGCAGGCCGTGACGTCGGCAGCGGCATATCTCGGTGGAAAATATCTTACAGGATGCACGCTCTACGTGACCGTAGAGCCGTGCTTGATGTGTGCCGGGGCACTCGGCTGGAGCCAGATAAGCCGCATTGTCTACGGCGCTGCCGACGACAAGCGCGGATACCACACCTTCTGCCCTCAGCCGTTTCATCCGAAGACAGAAGTGGTGGGCGGCGTACTCGCTGACGACTGCGCCGCACTGATGACGGAATTCTTCCGCCGCAAACGTTGATTTTTGCTATTTCTTCTTTTTCGACTTCTTGTCTGCCGGAGCAAGAAGACGTCGGTACTCTGCCATGTCGTTGAGCACCTTCACTGCCGCATCAAGTCCGTTGTCGCTCTTCATCCTCTGCACGATGCGTCCACGCTCGTAATAGTAGCGGCTTACGATCTCTGGGGCGAGAATCTCCTCTATCGCCTTGCGGTTGTTGTCAAGATCCTGCGACAGGTTGTGTTTCAGCAGTTTTTCCAGCACGTCGAAGGCCTGCTTCGTAGAGTCGTTCATATAGCCCTCAATCTTCGCGGCGTCGCGCAAAGCGGCAAGACCCGTTTCACACACCTTGTCGTAGTTGAACCGTGCGGGGTCGATTGACCGCTTGAACTCGGCGAAAATGCTGTCGGTCACCACGAAATCCTCGGCAGCGCATATCGAAGGATGCTCGGCGCGGTACTTGTTGGCGAAGTTAAACGCCCAGTTGTCGGCAAAGATATTGTATGTCAGGCGGCTTGCCTTGCCCCAATCCACTGTCACGTCGGGCGTTATGCCTCCTCCGTCGCGCACCTCGCGTCCGTGTACCGTATGAAACACGTTGGTAAGGCTGTCGGGCGTGCGCTGGATGTTGCCGTCTGCGTCGCGGTGCGAATAGTCGATGGCTTGAATCAGGCGTCCGCTCGGAATGTAATATTTCGCGGTGGTAACCTTGAGCATATTGTCAAACGGCAGCGACACTGTGGTCTGCACCAGTCCTTTTCCAAACGAGCGGCTTCCAACCACCACAGCGCGGTCAAGATCCTGCATCGAGCCGGCAACAATCTCCGACGCCGATGCCGAGCCGCCGTCAACAAGGATGCACAAAGGAATCTCCGTGTCGATAGGCTTCTGCGTGGTCTTGTAAATCTTCTCTTCCGTCTTCAAGCGTCCCTTTGTGCGTATAATCTCCGTGTTTTTCGGCACGAAGAAGTTGGCAATCTTGATGGCACTCTCAACCAAGCCTCCACCATTGCCACGCAGGTCGAGGATAAGCGACTTTATCGCCTTGTCGCGTTTCAGCGACAACAATGCGTCGCGCACCTCGTCGGCTGATGTCTCGGTAAACTTGGTCAGTTGAATGTAGCCTATGCCGCCGTCGAGCGCAGTGAAGTAAGGCACTGACGGCATCTGGATTTTCCGGCGCACGATGTCGAACGTCAGCACGCTGTCCTGCACATACGGACGCTCCACCACCACATGCACTGTAGTGTTTGCCTGCCCCTTCAGATGGTCGCTCACCTGCTTCGTGTCCCACGTGCGGGTGTCCATCGTGTCGATTTTCACGATGCGGTCGCCCGGGCGCAAACCAGCCAGAGCCGCAGGACTGCCTTCGTAAGGGTCGCTTATCTGCACACCGCCGCCCTTGCGCATCATGATTACAGAACCGATGCCACCATACTCGCCCGTGGTCGACATCGCCATAAAGTCGGACGCCTCTTCCGCTGAAATAAACTCAGTGTAAGGGTCAAGGTCGTTGAGCATCGCGTCGATGGCGGTAGTCATGGCACGGTCTACATCGACAGAGTCTACATAACGCGTGTTCATCTCCTTAAACACTGCGTTAATCACAGAGATGTCGCGTGCCGTAGCAGCCATATCATTCTTCCCCGAAGCCGCCATGAACACCGACGGCGCGACAAGCGCCAAAAGCGCCGCCGCAACAAAATATCTTGATCTGATTTTCATTTTTAGTCTTGTTCTGATTTTGACCGCTAAATTACTGCTTTTTATGCAAATCCATTCCAGAAAACGACTGAATTTTCAATCTCCGGGAAAATAATCAACAAATCTCCAATCAAACACAGCCCACCGGCGGCGCAGCATGCGGTCAGATGCCGGTTTCAACATTCCAACCAAGTTTTGCTACTGACCCCGATGCCGGGAGTGACGGAAACAAAAAAAGACTCAAGCATTGTGCTTAAGTCTTCTTTTTGTCGGGGTACCAAGATTCGAACTTGGGACCCCCTGCTCCCAAAGCAGGTGCGCTAACCGGACTGCGCTACACCCCGAATGTCTTCCTTTATCGGAAAAGCGTTGCAAAGGTACGAAGGATTTTTTAATTCTCCAAATTTTTCCGCAACTTTTTTTGAGCCTCTTGTCGGATTCGAACCAACGACCCCGAGATTACAAATCACGTGCTCTGGCCAACTGAGCTAAAGAGGCAGGTGGGCAAGCGATCTATATCGCGCCGCTACAACCTGCTACCCTTGCTTCGGTCAAGACCTGGGGGAGTTGACAAGGAGCTGGCCGTATAGGACTTACCCTGCTGCAAAGGTACAAACTTTTTCTGAACCGCCAACTATTTTAGAAAATATTTTTTCGCCGTTCAACGGAACACCCTGACAGTGTGGAGCAAACTAAACCTCGACATATCGTTTGGATTTGTTCCGGGCTCTCCTTCAGGCACACTTGCCCCAAGCCGATGAAACAAGTCGGTCCAAAACTGCGGCATTGTGCCGTCGGCGGCACGGAAGCGCATAGGCTTTGCGGGAAAGATGCGCGTGCTGTCGGCATAGAGATAAGACTCCTCGACCAATTCAGAGCAATATGTCCTGCCGTTGCCAGGTAGATAATACCAGTCGTAGGGCTGTCCAAGATGCGCCAACACCCGCTCTACCGCCTCCTGCTTTGGATAGTCGGCATCAAGACGCTTCACGACTACACCGCCGCCCGACCTATTCAGAAATTCGCGCCAAGGCGTCTTCACCACACCCTTTTCAGGCGAAGCCTCCACGACAAAAGGGTTGCGGCGCGAGCCGGCAAACACCGCCACATGGTCGAACTGCAAGGAGTCGACATTTGTTGTGGCATCGACAATAGCCTGCGACATGTCGCCGCCGCCAGCCACCTGAAACACCAAATCGCCCTGCCGCGGCATCCACGAGCACGCGCCAAGCGCCACAATCGACAGCAGCATCGTGCAGCGCATAAGCCTATCCAATGCGCGATGCCCCGTCATGAAATATACGGATAAGTTATGTCCCACAGAAACAATGCGTTGCCAGGCACCGACGTGCCCGCCTCGCAACGGTCTTTCTTTTCGATGATTTCGCAAAACTGTCCTACGGTAATCTTTCCGCGTCCCACATCGACAAGAGTCCCGACGATGGCGCGCACCATGTTGCGCAAAAAGCGGTCGGCGGTGATTGTAAACACCAGCCTCTCGCCCTCATCCTCCCAACGGGCATGGTCGATGCGGCAGATGTTGGTCTTAGCATCGGTGTGCAGCTTGCTGAAGCTTGTGAAATCGCTATAGTCAAACAGTCTGGAAGCCGCCTCGTTCATCGCCTCCACGTCGAGCGCATACGGAGGAGTCCACGAAAAATGGTAGTCAAACGGCGACTTGCGTTTGCCAATGAAATACTTATACGTGCGGCTTGTTGCGTCGAAACGCGCATGGGCGTCGTCAGCCACACGCACAACCGAATAGACGGCAATGTCGCGGCCCACGATGCTGTTAAGCGAGCACACCAAGCGCTTCACGTCGGCGATTTCCTCCGCAGTGTCGAAGTGTGCCCACATGCATCGAGCGTTCACGCCCGTGTCGGTGCGTCCTGCACCAGTAACCGCCACCGGCTGGCGCAACACCATCGACAGCGCGCGTTCCAGCTCCTCCTGCACGCTTACGGCATTCGGCTGGCGCTGCCATCCATGAAACGGAGTGCCGTTATAAGCCAATCGCATGAAGTAGCGGCAAGCCATCAGTCTTTCTCCAAATAAGTGTATCCGTAGAGACCCGAACGATAGTTGCTAAGGAACTCGCGTCCCTCCTCCGGCGTAATCTTTCCGCTCTTCATTGAGCGTGTAACCCATGTCTCGACGTTGCGCACCAGTTTTTTCGGGTTGTACTGCACATAGTCGAGCACCTCAGCCACCGTTTCGCCGTCGATTATCTGCTCAATCTCGTAGCCGTCCTTATGCACGCTGACATGCACCGTATTGGTGTCGCCAAACAGATTGTGCATATCGCCGAGGATTTCCTGATATGCACCCACAAGGAACACACCAAGATAATACGACTCGCCATTTTTTATCGGATGGATAGGCAAGGCGTTGGAGAAGCCGTGGCTCGATATGAAACAGTTGATTTTGCCGTCGGAGTCGCAGGTGACGTCCTGAATCGTAGCCGTGCGGGTAGGCTTCTCGTCAAGACGTGAAATCGGCATTATCGGGAACATCTGGTCGATTGCCCATGAGTCGGGAAGCGACTGGAACAACGAGAAGTTGCAGAAATACTTGTCGGGCAACATTTTTGAGATGCGCAGCTCCTCAGGCACATGTTTCATTGTCTTGGCAATGTCGTTGACCTCGCGCGCCACCGACCAGAACAGTTTTTCGATCTGCGCACGGGTGTGCAGGTCGAGCATGCCGAGGCTGAAGCGGTCGAGCGCCTCCTCGCGTATCTGCAAGGCGTCGTGCCAGCTTTCGAGCAGCGACTGCTGTCCGAGGCGGTCCCATATCTGATACAGCTCGCGCGCCAGCTCATGGTCTGAGTCGCTCACCTCCTCATTGTCGTTCCACACGGGCAACTGGGTGGTTTCAAGCGTTTCTATTATCAATATTGAATGGTGGGCGGAGAGCGAGCGTCCCGACTCGGTTATGACGTTAGGCTGCTTGAGCCCGTTTTTCTCGCATGCGTCGACGATGGCAGAGATGGCATCGTTGGCATACTCCTGAATTGAATAGTTCATGCTGTTCTCGCTTGCGCTTGAACGCGTGCCGTCGTAATCCACACCAAGTCCGCCGCCGATGTCGATAAAGTCGATTGAGAAGCCCATCTTCGTGAGCTGCACATAGAACTGAGTAGCCTCACGCAGGGCATTCTTGATGCGGCGTATTTTGGTGATTTGACTGCCTATATGGAAATGGATGAGTTTCAGGCAGTCCTCCATCTTGTATTTAGCCAAAGCGTCGACAGCTTCCAACAGTTCGCTCGAGTTCAAGCCAAACTTGCTGTGGTCGCCGCCCGACTCTTCCCATTTTCCGCTGCCCGAGCTCGACAGTTTGATGCGGATTCCGATGTTCGGACGCACACCAATCCGCTTTGCAAGGCGGGCAATCAAGTGCAGCTCGTTGAGCTTTTCCACAACGAGGAATATTCTGCGTCCCATCTTCTGCGCCAGCAAAGCCAGCTCCACATAGTTCTCGTCCTTGTATCCATTGCAGATAATGAGATTGTGCTCATCGATATTCGTAGCGAGCACAGCGTGCAGCTCAGGCTTCGAGCCGGCCTCCAGCCCGATGTTGAATTTCTTGCCGTGGCTCACGATTTCGTCGACCACCTGACGCATCTGGTTCACCTTTATCGGATAGATGATAAAGTTTTGCGCGCCATATTTATATTCCTCGGCGGCTTGCTTGAAGCATCGCGAAATCTTCTCGATGCGATTGTCGAGGATATCGGGGAAACGCAACAGCACCGGAGCGGTAATGTCACGAATCTGCAACTCGTCCATCAATTCTTTCAAATCGACGGATGCACAACCTTCACGCGGAGTCACCTGAACGTGACCATTGTCGTTGATTGAGAAATACTTCAGTCCCCAGCCCGTAATATTGTAGAGTTCGGCACTGTCCTCAATACGCCATCTTCTCATTATATCTCTGTCTGATTAAAAAATTAGTTTGCAAAGTTAATGAATAAACACGAGAAAAAAGAGCCGAGACGATGAATAAGTCGCCCCGGCTCAATATTTTCAATGTGTGTGCTGATTATTTCACCACAACTTTGACTGTTGTGCCGCCTACACGCACAATGTAGAATCCAGCAGCAAGACGGATTGTAGCCTCGCCGTCGACCGCAGCCACAGCCACAGTCTGACCTGTCATTGTGTAGACAGTCACATCGGCCGACTCTGCGACAACACGGATTGCGCCCTCTTCGCCTATAATCTTGACCATATCGGCCGTTGCATCGTCCACACCCGACTCCACTTGGCAATAGATTGACAATTTGGTGTCGATGGTTGTCGTCGACGGTTTGTAGCAACGGAATCCATTATAGTTGAATTGAAGCAGATTGCGGGTGAATTCACCTTGTGCAAGCATCTTAACGGTGCTACCGGCAAATTCCACACTCCACTTGCCGTTGTCGCTGAGTGTCGACTCAACGCCAAGAGCATTTTTCTCGTTGCTTACAGCGCAGAGGTAGCCCGGCATAGCGGCGCCAGTCTCTGTTTTCGTCGCTGCGTTGTAGAATGTGTAGTTGTCGCCGTCCTTACCCACTGTAAACACAGCCACGTCTGTGCCGACTGACGGCACCACATTGCCGTCGACAACGACTGTAGTGCTCTGACGGTACTGTTTTGCAGCGTTCTTCACGTTCTGCACTGTCGACATTGCGTTGGTTTCGCTAACCAAAATCACCTTCGCGCCTTCCTTGAGCATTTCAGCGGAAGTGACGAGTTGGAACGCACCTTTGGCAGCAGGCTCGCCAGCCTTGATTACATAAGTGGCTGTCGACTCCTCGCTCTGTTTTTCACCAAGTTCAGAATGCACGGTCAGCACATATGTAATCTCGCCTGTCGCAGGAGCGGCAAGGGTCACGTCACATGGAGAATAGTCGTAGACATCGTCGTCATTGCAAGTTCCCACAATCATCGAGCCGCGATAGCCCTCAATTGTAACAATCTGAGTGCCTGTATATGTACCCTCAGCCAATGAGAATGTAGGAGCGGTAATCACCGGTTCCGGCACAATCTCAAACTCCGCCTCAATAGGCGCGGAAGTCAAAGATCCGTTTGTCGCCGTGGCAGATATAAGATACTTGCCCACTTCCGAATATGTTTTCCTCCACTCCTCTGTTGCGGTGACGTTGTCTACCTCAACACCGTCTTTTGTCACTACGGCATGAATTGAAGCCACGTCGTCTGACTTCATGACAATGACTTCGACTTCGCCGTAATAAATGTGTTCATCAGAGTCCGGATTCAATGGATATCCAGAGATTCCGATGCCCGGCTCCTGAACTACATCTTTCGGAATTTCAGTGAAGTTGACAGGATAAACCTGAACTTGACCCTTGAAATACGCCGTCATGGCCGTCACGTCATAGATTTTGCTTTCATCCGCAGGGAATGCGATAAATCCTTTGTCAAAGGCAACGATGGTGCCCGTATCGTCAAAAAGCGTAGTGACACCTTCTTCCGTGTCGAGCATCGCGTTGCGGATCACGACATAGCGGTTCTGCTTTTCGGCAGTGATTCCATCTATGGTCATTTCCTCAGGAGCAACACCCTTACCATTATCGGTGATTTCAGTGAGAACGGCATTAGTGAGTTGATAAGAGCCATTGAAATTGCTGAATTTACCCTTGACACCCGGAGCAAGCACAAAGCCGTTCACGCAGACTTTGTCTGGCTGTCCGTAGATAAGCATACCGTCGGTGCCGTCGGTAACATAAAGATTCTTTCCCGACTGATATGTAGCCGTCAGTGGACAAGTGAACTCATATTCCGGTCCGGAATCAGCCAGACCTTTTGTATAGAATTCAGCAATCGACGCCACCTTGACAGCCTCCGGTTCTACCGGTGTCACATCGCCCACATAGTAGAATGCCGGACGGATATGGCTGTCCTGATAGCCTGTAGAGAATTCCGGAACACCCGGTTCAACCTTCGCATACCATATAAACGACATGAAATTGGTGAACTCGCCGTATGTAGCCTGAACCTTGCCACCCGTTGCGTCGGCAAATTTCCAAACCGCATCTGACGCGTCTTTGCCCACACGGAGGTTGTAGTATGTCTTCGTGCCGTTGGTCGACTTTTCAACTGTCACATACTTGCCGTCGGCACTCTGGATGGTGTAGCCTTCGCCCTGTTTCTTGATTGTGAACAAGTTGGCTGAAGAGAAACTTTCTGTGCCGTTGAGTGTGGTCTCGGTAGCAGCCACATAGTTGACGCTATAGGTTTCGTTCTTCATCATGTAGAACTTGCCGTCGTTCTCGCCGACAATGATGTAGTTGCCTTCCTTGACGTTTGCCACATCCATTGCCTCGTAGCCGACTGTCGGAGCTGCCGGAGCCTTGATTGTGAACGTAACATTTTCAGCAGTCTTGGTTGTTGCACCGTCGGTTGCCGATGCGCTGACCTCATAAGAGCCGTCCTCGGTCACGTCGACCGAAACTGCCGAGGTTGCGTCGCCGCCCTTCCACGCAGCGCCGTCCTTGGTCACTGCCCATGTCATCGAAGTGGCGCCTGCCGGATATGAGATTGCGACTTTTGCCGACTTATACTCAACGCCGTTCTCCACACCGGAAATAACCGGAGCCTTGAGCTTCGCAGGAGTGCTGCCTGCTTCCCACTCCACCGAGATGCTTGTCACATAGATAGCACCGAAATTGGAACGGATTCCGATAAACTGATAATCGCCCTCAACGACCAGTTCAGACTTTCCTTTGGCAATCGAGCCAATCAACACGCCCTGAACGTCAGCTGAACCGAAAAGGTCGGTGTCAGAAGAGTAGGCTGTCGATTTGCCATACACATCGATGGTGCGCCCACTGGCTGTAGCGTCGTCCCAAACTACAGTGATTTTTCTCACAGTTCCGGCAGAAGCCGTCGTAACGATTCCGCTGTTGTTTTTCTTTGAGCGCAGCTGAATTGCGCCAGCATCAGACTTGGCGGAATTGCCGGCATACACAGCCGACGATGTGACTGTCACGTTGGAGAAATCCGTGTACGAGCTTCCTGTCGCCGTAAACAATTTGGCGGTAAGCACATCCGTCACAGTTGCGGCGTTGGCAAATCCCAATGACGCCAGCACTGCAAACATAATGAATAGATACAGTTTTTTCATAAAAGTTTTGTTTATGTTGTTTTAGTCTATTTTTATCTGCTCTATGCGTGTTGTTTTAAAGTAGTTTCTTCATCATTGCAAATGTATGTCAAAACGATTAAGAATGCAAGTGTTTTATCTTTTTATTTCCAAAATGTTATTATTTCTTCATAACAAGGCTGTCACTATGCGGCGAACAAATCATCACTGGAATTAATCTTTTCACGTTTTTCCAAGTCAAAACCACATAAACAGATAAATTTATGTAATTTTGCAGAATCAAAAGGAGGAATATTATGAAACGATTATTTTTAGTTTTCAGCATACTGCTCGCCAACTTGGCGACATTCGCCGGTCCGATCGACGACAATTGCTCAACCATCTACGACAGCATCATTGCCGGCGATATCTCAAAGGCAGAGGATGCCGCTTCGAAAGTATACGCACAGAAAAGTGCGTGCTCGGCTACAAACCTTGCCGACCTGGCGATAATCTACCACCAGCTGGTCGACAAGTCGTCGGATGCCGTGACACGCTACGACTATGTGCTGAAAACCATCGACTGCTACAACAGCGCTGTGGGCAAAGACTCGAACGCCGCACGCGCACGGTTCACAGAAAAAAGGGTGGACATGGATGCCGTGGCGAAAAACTACAATGCCAACCTGTCGAAATTCCAGCAGGCGGTGTCAGACTCTATGAACTTTTAAATTAAAACATAACAATGAAAAAAATCCTTTCAATTCTTTCAATGCTTGCCGTGTGTCTGCTGATGGCTTCTTGCCAGACCGATGCCGACAAGGCTTGCTCCGAAATGGCAAAAAACATGAAAGACGGCAAAGTCGATGCCGTTGCAAAAACTGCCGCAGAGCTCTATTCGCAGAAAGATGACCTCAGCATCGACAACCTGTCAGACCTCGCCATCGCATTCCACTATCTTGCACAGAAAGAGTCGTCGGTCAGAAACGACGCGACCTACCTTTCCGACTATATCGAGAAGTCGCTTGACTGCTATATGGCTGTATATTCCGACGACGCCGACAAGGCTGAGAAAATTTTCAAAGAAAAGAATCAGGCACAACTCGGCAACGACCTGACAAGAATGAAAAAACAGCTCAAACAACTGCAGGATGCCGAGCAAGCAATCATTGACCAACTCAATTCATAAACCATTTTACAGATATCCAAGGGGTGTGAGAACTAAGCATTCCCACACCCTTTTGTTTTCCCCAATGCAGAGATGATTCCAACAATCATAGCCATCTATCTTTTCGCCGTAGGATACGGCATCTTCCGACGTTTCAACATGGGACTGGCACGCAACTCCCGAGGCCAGCAACTGCGGCGCTACCTCATCGCAGCCGTACAGGTTGTCATTCCAATGCTGCTCATGCGCCAAAGCTCATTCTCCCTGCCAGCTGTCTGCGCACTGCTGACTGCCACGCTGTGGATTGTCACCTACAACGTCTTGTATGACAAAACCAACCGGCAGACGTCGCCCGACTACGACAACCACATGGACATCGCTTTCGGTATCTATATTTTCGGATGGCTGTCGGCTCTGCAAGGCATCACAGCAGCATTGTCGCCAGCGGCAGCAGGCATCGTCACAGGACTTGCCGAAGCGGCAATTCTGATAATTCCGCTGGCTCATATCGGCTACTATTCCGTTTACCGCACATGCATCGACGATGCAGGAATGATTCCTATGCTCGACACATACGCATCGGAAACGGTCGAATATGTGCGGTCGCTCGGCATTGTGAAAGTAGTGGTTGTAGTAGCCGGTTTTATTGGCTTGACTGCCGCTCTTGTGGCAGCCAACTGGCAGACGGCATCGCCTGCCGACACCACATGGTGGCTCTATGCCATCACCGCTGCGGTCTTCGCCTATTTCTCCGTCTATATCTGGAAACCGCGCCACGGACTGTTTGTGCGCACCGGTGTGGTCAATCTGTATATCGACGTGCGCGACTACTTCCGTGGCTCGCGCCGATACCGCACCGGCATGGAGCAACGCCTGAGCGACCTCTCGGTGACGCGCAATGCCGAAGGCGGAAAGCCACACACCGTGCTGCTGGTGATCGGCGAGTCGGAATGCCGCGACTATATGAGCGCGTTCGAACCCGACCAGCCGTGGGAAACAACCCCATGGGAAACGGCTATGAGCCGCGACAGGCGTCATTTCTCGTTTTTCCGCAACGCATACTCATGCGCCATGCAGACCGTCCCGGCGCTGGAACGGGCTTTGACCGAACGCAGCCAATACAACAACCGTGAGTTTTCCGACTCTGTGTCGGTTATCGACATCGCGCGCAAGGCAGGTTACCGCACAAGCTGGTTCAGCAATCAGGGGCATATCGGAATGAACGACACGTCGGCAACTCTCGTGGCTTCAACCGCCGACCGCGCCGAGTGGACTCTTAGTTCGGTCGAGGCGCAATATGACTCTTCACTCATCGACTTTCTCGACACGATTGACCCCACGGTCGACAATTTCGTTGTGCTGCACCTGATAGGCAGCCATTTCAACTATGAGAACCGCTATCCGGAATCTTACGCAAAAGCCAACGGACTGCGCACCGACTTGGGCGATGTGGAATGCTACCGCAACTCCATCCACTTCACTGACAGCGTATTGCAGAAAGCCTTTGAAAAAGCGAGCCAACGCCTCAACCTCGAAGCGATGGTCTACTGCTCCGACCACGGAGGCATCCCCGACATGCGACGGTCGCCGCGCTTCCTCGGATTCAAGATGGTGCGCATCCCGCTATGGACCTACCTGTCCGACAGTTACATCGACCGCCATCCCGCCGTGGCGAAGGCTCTCGCCGACAACCGCGACCGATATTTCACCAACGACTTGCTCTACGACCTTATGTGCGGCATCTTCGACATCCGGTCAAACCACTACGACCCTTCGCAGTCGCTGGCGTCAGCCGACTATTGCTACCAGCGCGCCGACATGCTGACATACGACAACCGCATCCGTGTGGCCGACGATGATTTGGACAAGGCATAAGCCGGAAAATCAAAATTTCAAGCAAAACAGTGCATTTTTTAGATGACTTCCCTTGGTTATGCGACAAAATTTGCCCATTTTTGTCGCATAATTTGCGACGTTATTCCAAAATATTGCTCGTATCTATTCCATAAGATAGTGAAGAAATCTCCTTTTTTCGCTCGGTTTCTCGGCTCAATGTAAAAAAGACGTTGTTAAAGAAGCGGAATATGTCGAACTTTACGACATTAAACAATGGCAACGTTGGCGGGCTATCGTCGCAGAGCGACGGCACTCCCACGACGCAGGCTGCGGCTCGGAAAATCAAAATTTCAAGCAAGCTTGATTTTGTTTTTCTCTCGCCTTGCACTATCTTTGGATAAGACAGGCTGCGGCTCGGAAAATCAAAATTTCAAGCAAGCTTGATTTTGTTTTTCTCTCGCCTTGCACTATCTTTGCAAAAAAATTAATAATCAGAGTGGAAACGAAATATATCTTCGTAACGGGAGGCGTGGTTTCTTCGCTTGGAAAAGGAATCATTTCTTCCTCATTGGCGCGATTGCTGCTTTCGCGCGGTTTTAGAGTGACTATCCAAAAGTTTGACCCGTATATCAACATCGATCCGGGCACATTGAACCCCTACGAGCATGGCGAATGCTATGTGACTGTCGACGGCCACGAGGCCGACCTCGACCTCGGTCACTATGAGCGTTTCACCAACGTCCACACTACTCGCGCGAACAACATCACCACCGGACGTATCTACCAAAGCGTCATCGACAAGGAGCGCCGCGGAGATTATCTCGGCAAGACGGTGCAGATTATCCCTCACATCACCGATGAAATCAAACGCAACGTGAAATTGCTCGGAAACACCGGCAAATACGATTTCGTAATCACGGAAATCGGCGGCACCGTGGGCGACATCGAGTCGCTGCCGTTCCTCGAGAGCATGCGTCAGCTGAAATGGGAGCTTGGCTCTAACTGCATCTGCATCCACTTGACATATGTGCCGTTTCTCAACGCCGCAAAGGAGTTGAAGACGAAGCCTACGCAACACTCTGTAAAGCAACTGCAGGAGGTTGGCATCCAGCCCGACGTGCTTATCCTGCGCACAGAAAAGGAAATCCCGACAGCAATGCGCCGCAAGGTGGCGTTGTTCTGCAACGTGTCGCCCGACGCTGTCATCCAATCCATCGACATGCCGAGCATCTACGAGGTGCCGATGGGCATGCACGACCAGCATCTCGACGAGATTATCCTGAAAAAAACCAACACTCCATACGAAGGCGAGCCCGACATGAGTCAGTGGAAAAACTTCCTCGACAAGATGAACAATGCCACAGAGACTGTCACAATCGGTCTTGTGGGCAAATATGTCGAGCTTCAGGACGCATACAAGTCAATCAACGAGGCTTTGTTCCAAGCAGCCACCTACAACAACCGCCGTCTCAAGCTCGTGAGCATCCACTCAGAGAAGGTGAACGACGACAACGTGGAGTCGCTGCTCAAGGACATGGACGGCGTGATTGTGGCTCCGGGATTCGGTCAGCGTGGCATCGAAGGCAAATTCTCTGCGCTTAAATGGTGCCGCGAGCACGACAAGCCTACATTCGGCATCTGCCTGGGCATGCAGTGCATGGTGATTGAGTACGCTCGCAACGTGCTCGGACTGAAGGATGCAAACAGCACCGAGATGAACCCGCAGACTCCTTACAACGTCATCGACCTTATGGAGGAACAGAAGAGCATATCCAACATGGGCGGCACTATGCGTCTGGGCGCATACGACTGCGTGCTCAAAGCCGGTTCGAAAGCGGCTGAGGCTTACGGCTCAACACACATCAGCGAGCGTCATCGCCACCGCTTTGAATTCAACGAGGAATTCCGCAAGCAATTTGAGGACGCCGGCATGAAATGTGTTGGCGAAAACCCTGACACACACTTGGTTGAAGTCGTTGAAATTCCAGAAAAGAAATGGTATATCGGCACACAGTATCACCCTGAGTACAGCAGCACGGTGCTTTCTCCAAACCCGCTGTTCCTCAGCTTCGTGAAAGCCGCCATCGACAATCAAAAGAAATAAAATAAATAACAGAAGAAAATAATGGACAAAAACACGATTCTCGGCTTGTTGCTGATGGGTGTGGTAATCTTCGGATTCTCAATGCTCAACTCGGGCGACGACGACCAAAGCAACCAGCCGACAACCGAAAAGACTGAAAAGGCTGACGCAAAACAGGCCACAACCGACATTGCCGACAGCCTCAACGCCAACGAGCTTGCCCGCATCAAGACCATCGTGCGCCAATACGGCAAGCAGGACGGCGACAAGATGGTGCTGACAAACGACAATGTGAGTTTCACCGTCGCTTCCGACAGCCTTACCGGCTCGGTTATGATGGACGGCAATATGACCGTGGCTCTCTCTGATTTGCAGCACGCTCCGTCGGCCGACAACCGCCTGCTCTACAACGCAGCGATTAAGAAGGTGCGCGACGCCGCCGAAAATGTGGCTAAATACTCCGACTTCGTGCAGTTTGTTGGCGGTGGAAACAAGATCGTAAAACTTGAGAACGAGCTGCTGACGCTCGACCTCTCTTCGAAAGGCGGTCAAATAGCGAAGGCTACGCTGAAGAAATACAACGCTTTCCAACATGGAAAAGATGGCAACTGCGTGCTTTTCGACAGCAAGCACAACTCTTACGGCTTCGCCATCAACACCGACACACACCGTTTCGACACCAAGGAGTTCAACTTCACTCCGGTGCAGGAAAACGACTCTACGGTGCTGATGAAACTCGACTTCGGAAAGGGCGTTTACTTCGGCATCCGATATACGCTTCCTAAAAACAGCTATCTCGTGCGTATGGAGGTGGTGCAGCAGAACATGGCTGCCGTTATCTCTTCCAACGTGTCGACTATGGACTTTGAATGGAGTCAGAAGATGATGCGCCACGAGAAAGGTCAGACTTTCGAGGAACGCAACAGTGGTGTGTTCTACAAATTTTCGGGCGACAACGTGGAGAACCTCAGCGAGACAAGCAACGACGAGGATAAGACCAACAACCACTTGAAATGGGTGGCGTTCAAATACCAGTTCTTCTCTTGCGTGCTTATCGCCGACCAGCACTTCATCGGAGCCGCTCCTATGAAAAGCGCTGTCATCGACAAGAACAGCGAGGAGCACAACGACTTCCTCAAAGACGTGTCGTTCAACAGCTCGCTTGAATACAACGTGAACAATCCGAAACCAGCGGCGTTCAACTTCTTCCTCGGCCCGAACGAGTACAAACTGCTCTCGTCGTTTGACGACAAGATCTCGCCCGATGAGGATTTGGAACTCACTCGCCTGATTCCGCTTGGATGGTCAATGTTCCGCTGGATAAACACTTGCATCATCATACCTATCTTCAACTTCTTGGGAACGATGAACTTGAACTACGGAATCATCATTCTGCTGCTCACAATCTTCATCAAACTCGTGCTCTTCCCGCTCACCTATAAGAGCTTCTCTTCACAGGCGAAGATGCGCGTGCTCGCTCCCGACATCAAGGAAATCAACGATAAATACCCTGGCAACGAAAACGCGATGAAGCGCCAGCAGAAGATGATGGAGCTTTACAACCGCGCGGGTGCCAACCCGATGAGCGGATGTCTGCCGATGATTCTGCAATTGCCGGTCTACGTGGCTATGTTCTCATTCCTGCCGTCATGCATCGAGCTGCGCGGAGAGTCGTTCCTTTGGGCTTCCGACCTGTCGGCGCCCGACATGATTCTCGAATGGGATGCAAACATCCCTGTCATCAACTGGATTTTCGGACACCATCTGAGTCTCTTCTGCTTGCTGATGACGGGTGTGAACATCATCTACACCTACCTCAACATGCAGGCAAACCCGAGCAACAACCAGATGCCGGGAATGAAGTGGATGATGTACCTGATGCCGGTGATGTTCCTCGTGTTCTTCAACGACTATGGAGCCGGTTTGAGCTACTACTACTTCATCTCTCTGCTCATCACAATCGCTCAGACATACGCTTTCCGATTCATCATCAAGGAAGACAAGGTGCGCGCCAAGATGGCTGAAAACGCCAAGAAACCGCGCAAGAAGAGCGGATTCATGGCTCGCCTCGAGGCTGCCCAGAAACGACAGGAGGCGATGCTCCGCGAACAGCAGAAACGCAAGAAATAATTCTGACTATTGCCCTGCGGCAATACTTTTATAACCAAAAGGACTGACACCCCGTGCCAGTCCTTTTGGTTATATATGCTCAACGTAAAAAAGACGGAATACGCGAGCTCTGCGCCACGAAACAATGTCAACGCGCGATGCGGCTATTCCACCACAATCTTCCGTGTCTTGCCAGCCACGGTGACCTCTACTCCGGAAAAGCCCTTATGTTGCTGAATCCGTTCCAGCCATACGCCTGTTTATAGGCGGCAACTGATTCTTTCGGGACAATCAACTCGCAGTTAGTTTTATTGACTCCGTCAAACACACCGTAACCGCACACTGGCGAAATTCCAGCCAACGATGTTATCTTCGACAAGTCGCTGCAATATGCGAAAGCATAATCCCCGATGCTCGTAATGCTGTTAGGCAATGTCAATTCGGTCAAGCCGCTGCAACCCCCGAAAGCACAATTCCCGATACTCGTCACGCTGTTGGGCAATGTTAGCTCGGTCAAGCCGCTGCAATATGCAAAAGCACCATCCCCAATGCTCTTCACGCTGTTGGGCAATGTCAGTTCAGTCAAGCCTGTGCAACCTTGGAAAGCATACCTTCCGATGCTCTTCACGCTGTTGGGCAATGTAAGTTTGGTAATGCCGCTGCAACTATCGAAAGCATGATTCCCGATTCTCGTCACGCTGTTTGGCAATGTTAGCTCGGTCAAGCCGCTGCAATATGCGAAAGCACCATCCCCAATGCTCTTCACGCTGTTGGGCAATGTCAGTTCGGTCAAGCCGCTGCAACCGCCGAAAGCATACCTTCCGATGCTCTTCACGCTGTTGGGCAATGTCAGTTCGGTCAAACTGCTGCAACCCTCGAATGCAGATTCCCAGATGTTAATCAATATGTTTGGCAATGTTAGCTTGGTCAAGCCACTGCAATATGCGAAAGCACCATCCCCAATGCTCTTCACGCTGTTGGGCAATGTCAGTTCGGTCAAACCGCTGCAACCACAGAAAGCAAGACCATCGATTCTCGCCACGCTGTTCGGTATGACACTGTTTTTGCATCCTGCAATCAATGTGTTGGTTTCCGTCTCAATTATTGAATTGCAATTATCACGGGAGTCATAGCGACTGTTTCCACTCTCTACTGTAATCTTTTCCAAGCCGCTGCAATCTGCGAAAGCACCATCCCCAATGCTCTTCACGCTGTTGGGCAATGTCAGTTCGGTCAAACCGCTGCAACCACAGAAAGCAAGACCATCGATTCTCGCCACGCTGTCAGGCAATGTAAGTTTGGTCAAGCTGCTGCAACCCTGGAAAGCCTCGCTATCAATTTTTTTTAATTTCTTTGGCATGACAATCTCTTCCAACTTGTCGCAACCTTTGAATGCCTCTTTGCAAATTTCCTCGACACGTTCGTCAATCTCGTAATATTTGTCTTTAAGTGCGGCTGCATCAACAAGTTTCTTATAGTCCTCACTGTACACCACTACATCCCTTTTTTCCATGATATATATATTTAGTTTATTTTAACAGCCTGCAAGATGGCGCAAGAACTCTTTTCCTCACGCCATCTTTTCCAAGCCTTTCTATTCGTTTATATTTTCACTTTTTCTCTCCTACAAAGCCCCTTATGTTGCTGAATTCATTCCAGCCTTTCGCCTGTTTATAGGCGGTGATTGATTCTTCCGGAACAATCAATTCGCAGTTTGTTTTATTGACTCCGTTAAACACTTTGAAGCCACACACTGGCGGAATTTCAGCCAACGATGTTATCTTCACCAAGCCGCAGCAATATGCGAAAGCATATCCCCCAATGCTCGTCACGCTGTTGGACAATGTCAGTTCGGTCAAGCCGCTGCAACCGCCGAAAGCAGACCGCCCGATGCTCATCACGCTGTTAGGCAATGTCAGTTCGGTCATGCCGCTGCAACCACTGAAAGCAGACCGCCCGATGCTCATCACGCTGTTAGGCAATGTCAGTTCGGTCATGCCGCTGCAACCCTGGAAAACGCCTACTCCGATACTCGTAATGCTGTTCGGTAATGTCAGTTCGGTCATGCCGCTGCAACCATAGAAAGCAGAATCCCCAATGCTCTTCACGCTGTTGGGCAATGTCAGTTCAGTCAAGCCTGTGCAACCATAGAAAGCAGAATCCCCAATGCTCGTCACGCTCTTAGGCAATGTCAGTTCGGTCAAGCCGCTGCAACCATAGAAAGCAGAATTCCCGATGCTCGTAATGCTGTTTGGCAATGTCAGCTCAGTCAAGCCGCTGCAACCCTGGAAAGCATACCACCTGATGCTCGTAATGCTGCTCGGCAATGTCAGTTCGGTCATACCGCTGCAACCTTCGAAAGCACAACCCCCGATGCTCGTCACGCTGTTAGGCAATGTCAGTTCGGTCATACTGCTGCAACCTTTGAAAGCATACCACCCGATGCTCGTCACGCTGTTAGGGATGATGCTGTTTTTGCATCCTGCAATCAATGTGTTGGTTTCCGTTTCTATTATTGAATTGCAATTATCACGGGAGTCATAGCGACTGTTTCCACTCTCTACTGTAATCTTTTCCAAGCCGCTGCAATATGCGAAAGCAGATTCCACGATACTCGTCACGCTGTTCGGCAATACCAGTTCGGTCAAGCCAGTGCAACCATAGAACGCACAATCCCCGATGCTCGTCACGCTGTTCGGTATGACACTGTTTTTGCATCCAACAATCAATGTGTTGGTTTCTGTATCAATTATTGAATTGCAATTATCCCGGGAGTCATAGCGACTGTTTCCACTCTCTACCATAATCTTTTCCAAGCCGCTGCAACCGCAGAAAGCAGATTCCCCAATGCTCTTCACGCTGTTGGGCAATGTCAGTTCGGTCAAGCCGCTGCAACCCCTGAAAGCACTATATCCGATGCTCGTCACGCTGTTGGACAATGTCAGTTCGGTCAAGCCGCTGCAATATGCGAAAGCAGATTCCCCAATGCTCTTCACGCTGTTGGGCAATGTCAGTTCGGTCAAGCCAGAGCAACCATAGAACGCACAATCCCCGATGCTCGTGATGCTGTCCGGCAATGTCAGCTTGGTCAAACCGCTGCAACCTTCGAATGCAAAAACCTCGATAAGCCTCACGCTGTTGGGCAATGTCAGGTCGGTCAAACCGCTGCAACCACAGAAAGCAAGACCATCGATTCTCGCCACGCTGTCAGGCAATGTAAGTTTGGTCAAGCTGCTGCAACCCTGGAAAGCCTCGCTATCAATTTTTTTTAATTTCTTTGGCATGACAATCTCTTCCAACTTGTCGCAACCTTTGAATGCCTCTTTGCAAATTTCCTCGACACGTTCGTCAATCTCGTAATATTTGTCTTTAAGTGCGGTTGCATCAACAAGTTTCTTATAGTCCTCACTGTACACCACTACATCCCTTTTTTCCATGATATATACTTTAGTTTATTTTAACAGCCTGCAAGATGGCGCAAGAACTCTTTTCCTCACGCCATCTTTTCCAAGCCTTTCTATTCGTTTATATTTTCACTTTTTTGCTTATAAACTAATGCTATCGCTTCGACAAACGAAACGATGGTCTTTCATAAACATTTTTGTCGTTTTTTTTATTTCAGCGTCTTCACAAGTTTTTCCCAGTCTGACTTTGTCATATTTCCAGGCGACAGCGAGACGTTCTGGCAGCTGTTGAGCAAAATCAGATTGCTGTAATTCTCCAGACCTTTGATTCTTGCAAACCATTCTCTCCGACTTCGCATAAGCACTATGACTTTCTCCTCTTCCATCGCGCTATAAATAAAATCGTCGACATACTTGCCAGACGGCAAGTCGAACGCCATTTTGTGTTTAGTGTGGTACGGGAAACATTCTATACAGAAAACTTTCTCTGAAATCTCGCATCCGCATGCTTTCTTCAATTTTCGCACGCGGTCTTTCCACCATTTATAGCCTAGATGGGACTCGCCTATCGCATTCACAACTGTTTCTGGATCACGCAGCCAAATGAACTCCTTGTTGATATGCCACAACTCCTCACAAATCTCTTTCTCATAAATGTTGGAGAAAGCATTCTTACCGTTTGGCAGCACTGACGCCGCCTGAATCGCGTTGCCGCAGCCCACAAAAGTCAAATCTTTTTCGCTATGTCCAGGATTGCCATTAAGCAGATAGACCTTAGCCTCAGGATCGCCGTGATATGGTTCAGGAAGTGTGTCAAGCACAATCTTTGATTTAACAGCAGTCGTCAGGCTGTTGATTACTGACTTGTCGCAATCGGCGACAGTGTCGCTAAGTGAAATGTTTAACCATGGATTCTTCATGATTTTGGGACTCTTCATGTTTTTGCAATTTGTTTTTCGAATCTGCAAAATTAACAAACAAGAACACAATAATTACCCCCCCCCGTTAATTTTAGTTAATTATGTTGCAAAACATTTTCCCATAGGCTTGGCGTGTTGTCGGTAAGAATAAATGATGCCGAGAATATATCGCAGGGAGGTGCGCAATGTGTTCATACCCGTTCCCTTTTTCACATATCCACCTCTGTGAAACGATTGAAAGTTCGACCGTCTCTTGTAACCTTCCCGAAAAACATCTTTTCAGGGCGCACCCAATATGCCTTCTGTCCATACAAGGCTTGATAAACCACCATGCGTTCCAACGTCTCTGAATCAAAGGCGGAATGGAAAAACTTATACTTTCCGCCCTTGAAGTGCTGAAAATACCGATATTCTTTTACCGGACAGTCCATAAGCATCTTTTGGGCAAGCGGTGCGTACCATGCCTTCACCTCCTGCTCTGTTGGTGTGTGGCCGCCCGGGAAACGGAACACATTGCTGTAGTGTTCCATAAACAACGGGCAGAAATGGGCGATGCTGTCGTGCTCGCCAAAAAGTCCCCATACGCGGTCTTTGTAATATGGGTTGCAGCAATCAAATTGTATGGCTTCCAATTCGGCAAACTCCTCAATCAACGCCTCGTCAATGACCAGCCGCTGATTGCCGTCCCTTCTCGGCGCCTTGTATTCGTGCTCACCGACGCGCTGCTTCAAAAATTCGGTCATCTTGAAATGAGGATTGCCAAGCAAGGCCGGTATGCCCACCACAGGGGCAAGCATCTGGGCAAGGAATGCTCCGCAGCTGTTGCCAAGAAGCAAGTCGGGATGCTCCCGGTCGATGATTGAGCGAATCTCCTTCAGTGCCTCCTTGGGATGCAACGGCAGGTCGGGTGTCAGCACAACTGCCGACCCCTCGAAAGCCTCCCGCAACGCCTTTGCCATCGCACAACTTCCCGTGGCAAAAAATCCATGCAGGAACAGTATTTTCTTCTGTATTGTTTCTTTCATTAAATTCTTTTATCTTTCCGTTGGCAGCCTATACGGCCGCCTAATCAATCTCGAGACACTGCTTGATGGCGGCGCGGATAGCGGCGGAGTCGGCATTGTCGCGCTGAAGGATGGTGAATATCGATTTGATATATTCATCCTTGTTCTGGCAGCCGCACAGCTGCGCCACGTTGCTCTGCACAAGCATCGTTTTCTGGTTGTAGACACGCAACACGCTGCGGTAGTCGCCCTCCTGGACATAGCGGTTGAAGTCGCGGCACAGTCCCTCATAGATTGCGCGCGGACGTATCTCCTGTCCAAGATGGTCGAGATGGTCCTCAAGGGCGTTGATGTTCTGAAAACGGCGGTCAACGACCACCTCGATGGTGCGTTTCACTTGATGCCGGGTGTGCATCAACGCCTGCTGCCGCAGTTCCGCCTTGAAGAGTTTGAGGATGTTGCCACGCACATGCGAAAAGGCCTTCACATCATCCTTCCCGTGCACTCGCGCCACGGTGCGTATCACCCCCTCAAGCATCATTATATTCTCAATTTCAGCCACATCCGGCACATAAATCTTCTTCTGACGCAGATAGTCAACCTCATTGGCGTTGCGCCGGTCGCGGTCAACGATGCCGCGCGAATCAAGATGATGGAAGCCTTGAATGTCGTTGACGGAGCGCACCGTTTCTATCACCTTGTTGCAGCTTCCCATCGGCTTCACCGTGTACTCCGGGAAAATCAGCGAATACAGCCTGAAATCAAGGCTGTGGGTGCTGTCGCCCTCCACAAAAAGCACCGGTTTGCGGCTGCCAATAAGGTCGATTATCAGCTGGTCGCTCAGCGACTCGTGCGGACGGATTATCTCATAGTCCCACGTTTCCGCCTGGATGTTGCATCCTCTCACCCACACCGTGACGTTGTCGGTGCGCGACGTAGGAAACTCGATGTCGTGGGTCATGTAGACAAACGTGCAGTCGGGGCGGTGTCCCTCGATGGTTGTCCAAAGGCTTTGCGTGATGCTGCGGTGCAGGAAAAGCGTAGGCGAGTCAACAAAAATCACGCTGCCCTTCGGAGCATACAGCGTCGCGCCGATATAGAAGAACACGGCTTTCTCGCCCGCCGACAGCTGGCGGGGATTGAAAGCATTGTCGCCAAGACGGTTGGTAAACTTGATTTTACCGCCCGACCTCTGCACATCGTTTTTCGGAAACACTTCCTTCCACAGTTTCACAACGGCATCGATTTTCGTGCGCGGCAACGGGATGTCGGCGGCTGCGCCGATACGGTTCATCTTGTAGGTGAACATATCGTTCATCTCATCGTTGAGCAGCATAAACAGCAGCATCTCAAACTCTGTCTCGGCTACGGGTTTCACAAACTGCACCGACTGCAGCGCCTGCTGATAGAACGTTGTGACCGACTGCGCCTGTATGTCGCCGTCTTTTATCGGATACAAGGCTTTGAGAGCGGAAATTGTGAATGCACGGTTGCCAAGGTCGGCAATCATCCGGTTGACGAAGCGTGTCTTGCCAGAGCCGTTGGCTCCGACCACTGTGATTTGCTGGCGTCCGTTAAGCGACACCGGCTGCTGCCCGTCTATTCGTTTCGGAAGCGTTATGTCCATCGTATTCAGATTTTTGTCAACGTAAAGTTAATCACTTACCACGAAAAATACAAACACGAAGCGACTAAATAATCAATTTAAATGACTTACTTACCAGAATATCTCCGCCACGACATGGAACGGAAAAAGGGTGATGGCGACCACTGCGTTGAGCGTGATGAGAAGCACGGTGCGGTCGGCGCGTTTCATCGCCGCCTCAATGTTGCCGGCGCGCAGCATGCGGCGTGCAGTAACGGCTGAGCGTATCGACATCCATGACAGCGGAAGCAACAGATAGAAAAACGGACTGCCGAGCAGCGAGAGCGGCGCGAACACATTGAAAAACGACAATGCGATGATTACCGTCGTGACAACAGCGGCACGCAGATGCGTGGGGCAATGGCGCACGGCGTCATCAGCCGCCCGATGCTTCTCAACGACCTTTACACCAAAGATTTGCGCGAACTCAGGCACGAGTCTTGCCTCTGTCCATTGCGGCAGCCCTTGGCGCCACACCTTCGTTTCCGCCGCAAGTCCATGCGCGGTCAATTCCTCAAGGCTGAACGGGCCTTCGCTATTTCCGTCCTTTATCATCCAATACTTCATACGGCAAAGTTACTGATTTTCCTCAAAAGAATCATCGTTCAGAGCATCTTTTCAAGGATGTCGAGAGCGTGGAGCATATCGGCATGAAACGTGGCGTGCGAACGCAGAAAGTCTGTGCGGCCGTCTGCCAGCAAGGAATACAGCTCAGGATTCATGTCGTCGGCAAACGAGGAAATGGCATACTCGATGTCGTCGCGCTGCCAGTCCATTGTCGAATGGGCATAGACACGCTCCTTCTGGTGCAGGAAGCAATAGGCGGTCTCGATACCGGCGCGCGTAATCATCGGTCGTAACCCTCCGGACGCATTTGACGCTGCTCCACGCTGTAGACGTAGCCATGACTGAGAAGATACGCCTTCAGCTGCTCCGGGTCGCGGTTGTAGGCATAGCAGATCTGTTCGAGCGAGTCAAACTCCTCGTCGCGCAGCAGCATATTGATTGTTGACACAAGTATTGCGGGGTCGGTTGGCAGATAGTCCATATTCTTGTCGTTTTTTTCACTCCATCAGCGGTGCCTCCACAGCATCGTCGCTCTGCTCCTGAAGGAAGAGGAAGTAGTCGGAGAACGAGCGTCCCTCCTTGAGCAGCAGGTCGAAATTCTTTTCACTGATAAACACAGGGCGCACCTGACGCGGAATGACAACCTGACGGTCGGCAAACAGTTGACGGCTGTAGTCCTCAAGGTCGGCGTAGCTGGTGAATCCCTTGATTATGATTATTCCGAGTTGTCCATACGTCTGACGGTCGATGTCGAAATCGCGCACAGCATAGTTCGAGAAGTTGTGGCGTGCCACGTCGAAGAGCAGACGGTTTGACGACACGCTGTCGACAGGATACGTGAGCAGACAGATGTGCGGACCCTCGCGCGACGTGTCAAACGGCGTATACTCCGTCGTGGAGTTGACCGCCGCAGTGTCGTTTGTGAGCCGTATCGACCAAATCATACCACGCACGTTGCCTCCGGCTCCCGAATTCGGTTTTCTGCCTTTGGCAAGATCCTTCAGAATCGACGAGGCGAGCGGTGTGATGTCGGTGTCGGGATAGCGCACAAGCAATTCCTTGAGCGTTTCCTGGAAACGGTCGTATTTCTTCTCCGAGAGGTAGGAAAGTGCGTCGAGAAGCATGAACTTAGGCATAATTTTCGACAACGGATATCGGTTCATAATCCCCTGATACCCCTCATGCACCGCTGCGTTGCGGTTTGCAAGATAGTCGGCATACGTCTTCTCATACATCCGCTCCTGCTCGCTCTCCATGTTGCGCAGGTTTTCGATATAATTCGGGTCGGCGAGAGCCATACCATATTTCGTGTCGGCAAAGTCGGCAAGAATCTTCTGCCGGCATGTCTCTGCCTTGTCGGCATATCCGTAGCGCACATACATCAGATACATATTATAATATATGTCAAGGCGATACACATTGTCGGGATAGCGGGTAAGCAGCTCGTTGAACGCGGCTTCGGCGGCATTCACATCCTCAAGTTTGTCCTTCAGGATTATGCCCATATTAAACAGTCCCTCCTGCACGATGTTGTGAGAGTTCTGTATTTCCTCCTCCGTTTTTGGAATCTGCACCAGATAGTATTCCGGGAAGTGCGGATCCTGCTCATGCGCCAGCTGCTCCTCGTTTTTCTTCCGGGCGGCAATCTCCTCGTCGCTTAGCGGATTGCCGAGCGAGTCGACCATCTCTTTCTGCTTGTCGTCGTCGCCATAGTCTGCCTCCGAATTGAAGTCGCCGACAGAGAATGTGGTCTTGTTGGCGCGACGCCAGTCGTCTTCCAGCTTACGGCTGCCCCAGCGGCGCTGAAACTCCGTCTTGCCGGCATTTTTAGTGGCAGTGTTGTAGAAATACCACGACTTGTCGGTGTTGAGCGTATAGTTCTGCGTGTTGCTCTTCAGCTGGCTTCCGGCAGCATCGGGCCGCGACGCAAGCGCCTGCAGCGCAGCCTCCTCAGCAGCTTTCTTCTCCTTGTCTTTCAACTCTTTCACCAATCGGTCAGCCACCTTCTTCTGCTCCTCCGGCGACAGTTTTGAAAGCGCCAGCAACGAATCCTGTAGCGTGACATTCTGCGAGTAGACAGCCAGTTCGTCGAGCACGTCGCTGCGCTTCTTCAGCATCGCATAGTTCTGATAGTCCTCCGGCAGCTGCGCCACGCCCTCAGAATAGCAAGGCTGCGCCTTGTCATATTCATAGCGGTCGAAATAGAGTCCGCCGAGCGCAATCTGGTTTATAGCCTTGTCGATGCCGTTGCGCGTGCTTTTCTCATTTGCAAGCACATAGTTTTTTATGGCGTTTGCCGTGTCGCGGCGCGACAGGTAGAGATTGCCTATGGCATAGTATATTTGGTCAAGGTATTCTTTGTTGCGGTCCAACCGCGCCATGCGCTGCAACGACCTTACCTCTGAATTGATGTTCTGTCCGGTGTAGACCTCGCTCTGCTTGATGCGGGCGTTGAACTGCGTGCGGTAGGTGGCGCTCGACGCTCCAGCCACCGACTTGAACATACGGTAGGCGGCAGCCTTGTCGCCATTGGCCTCATAAACCTGCCCGAGCAAAAATGCCAGACGCGTCTTCTGTGCGCCGCCAGTGTCTTTGTACGCCGCAAGCAGCACAGGCGCCGCCTTGTCGTATTGGCGCGTCTTTACGAGGAAGTCGGCATAAGCCGTGTTGTACATCGTGCGCAGCCGCTTGTTCACAAGCTCGTTCTGCTTCAGCCGCGACAACACGTTCTCAGCCTCGTTTGTCCATCCCAGCGCGCAGTAGCTGCGCAACTGCCATATCTTCGCCTCTGTGACGAGTTTCGGAAGCCACGGGAAATAGCGCTCCACATACATAAACGTAGCCGCCGCCGCGGAGAAGTCGCCTTTCAGATACTGCGCCTCGCCCATAAGCCGCCACGCATTGTGGAGAAACGGGTTGTACTCGTTACGCTTCAGATAATCGCGATATTTCGGGTCGCGCATCTTGCTGCGGTCCTTCTTCGGTTTCTTCTGGATGGAATGGAGGGCGATGGCTTTCTGCATCTTCTCGATTGTGCGGTCGAAACTCACCGACGGATGCGTGGCTTTGTCGTCGGCAAACGACTCGGCGGGATGCACATAGACGAAGTCGGAATAGTCGTCCTCATATTCCTCCTCCATCTTCTTCAACTGCTCCTTATAGTGCTGCTCTCCGTTGAAATAAACGTTGTAGCGGGTGGTGAACGACTGCATAAAACGGGAGCCGGCGGTGTTTTTCTTCGTGCTGCACGACAGCAACACGGAGCACAACACTGCCACCACAACCGTCAAATATGTCGCCGTCCGGCACTTCATACATAATATTAACGCTCGCGCACGCTTTTTATTTCAGTGCGGCATTTAAAAAAATCGCCCCACCACCGCCGATTTTCCCAACTGTATATTTGCGCAATAAAAATTAATGTCTAATTTTGTGAAACTAATAACAAACAAAACTATTATCATTTAATCTTAAAGATATGGCTTTTCCTTTTATTACCGCAGAACAGGCGGCTGAATTGGTGAACAACGGCGACAATGTCGGTTTCTCTGGTTTCACCGCTGCCGGCACGCCTAAATTTGTCGCTCCTGCAATCGCAGCTAAAGCGAAAAAAGAACACGAAGCCGGACGTCCGTTCAAAATCAACGTATTTACAGGTGCTTCGACCAATGACTACATCGACGGCGAGCTTGCACGTGCCGATGCCGTGAATTTCCGCACGCCGTATCAGTCATGCAAAGACACCCGCGCACGCCTCAATGCTCACGAAATCAACTATTGCGACATGCACCTCTCTCAGCTTGCGCAGAACCTCCGCTACGGATTCTTCGGCAAGATGGACATGGTGGTAATCGAGGCTGGCGACGTGACCGACGACGGCGAAATTCTGCTCGGTCCTGGTGTGGGCAACATCCCTTCGCTCGCTCACCTTGCCGACAAGATTGTAATTGAGCTAAATGAGCATATCCCGGCTGAAATCCGCGGTCTGCACGACATCTACATGCCGCTCGACCCGCCTTACCGCCGCGAGATTCCTATCTATAAGCCAAGCGACCGCATCGGTTCTCCGGTGCTGAAAGTCGACCCGTCGAAAATCGTGGGTATCGTAAAAACCTACAACACCGACAAGGTGCACGGCTTCTCGCCTATCGACGAGACAACAATGCGCATCGGTGCAAACGTTTGCAAATTCCTCATCGGCGAGCTCCGCGCCGGACGCATCCCTAAAGAATTCTTGCCGTTGCAGTCGGGTGTGGGCAACATTGCCAACGCCGTGCTCCACGGTTTGGAGGAAAGCCCGGAAATTCCACAATTCGACATGTACACCGAAGTGATTCAAGACGCCGTACTCGACCTTATGGAGAAGGGCAAATGCCGCTTCAGCAGCACATGCTCGCTCACATTCTCCGACGAGACGATGGACCGATTCTTCAAAAACGTTGATTTCTTCCGCGACAAGGTGCTTATCCGTCCGGGCGAAATCTCAAACAACCCTGAGATTATCCGTCGACTTGGCGTGATTTCTATGAACACTGCTCTCGAAGCCGACATCTTCGGCAACGTCAACTCAACCCACGTGGTGGGCACCAAGATGATGAACGGTATCGGCGGCTCCGGCGACTTCACTCGCAACGCCTATATCTCTATCTTCAGCTGCCCGTCAATCACAAAAGAGGGCAAAATCAGCAACATCGTGCCGATGGTGTCACACATCGACCACAGCGAGCACTCTGTAGCTGTGCTCATCACCGACCAGGGTATCGCCGACCTCCGCGGAAAGGATCCGTTGCAGCGCGCCGAACTCATCATCGAGAACTGCGCACACCCGGCCTACCGTCCGTTGCTCCGCGACTACTTGAAGCTGAGCAAAGGCGGACACACGCCTCACACCCTCAAGGCTGCCTTCGCATTCCACGAAGAGTTTAACGCTTCAGGCGACATGCAGAAGACCGACTTCTCGAAATTTGCATAATAAACTACGCATAAACACCATCTAAAAGGGGTTGCCGAAACCATGCGGCGACCCCTTTTTCATATATTTAGGTGTGAAATCAGTTGCATTGTGGTTTTTTTTGTCTAATTTTGCGGCGCAAAAACAAGAGAGAATTATTGATATGCCGAAAAATTTAGTAATTGTCGAGTCACCAGCAAAGGCTAAGACAATCGAAAAGTTTCTGGGAGACGACTACAAAGTAATGTCAAGTTATGGCCACATCCGCGACCTTCAAAAGAAGGATTTCAGCATCGACGTGGAGCACGACTACAAACCCATATATGAAATCCCTGCCGACAAGAAGGAACTTGTGAAGCAGTTGAAGGCTGAAGCGAAAAAGGCAGACACGGTCTGGCTCGCTTCCGATGAGGACCGCGAGGGGGAAGCCATCGCTTGGCACCTGTACGAGGTGCTCGGTCTGACGCCGGAAAAGACAAAACGCATCGTATTTCACGAAATCACCAAAAGCGCAATCCTTCACGCCATCGAGACGCCGCGCGGCATCGACATCGACCGTGTGAACGCCCAGCAGGCGCGCCGTGTGCTCGACCGCATCGTGGGCTTCGAACTGTCGCCTGTGCTTTGGAAAAAAATCAAACCGGCCCTCTCCGCCGGACGCGTGCAGAGCGTGGCGGTAAGACTGATTGTGGAACGCGAGAAGGAAATCAAGAATTTCAAGGCTGAGGAATACTACCGTGTGGTGGCTTTGCTCCACACCGACAATGCGGCGCAGCCTATTCGCGCTGAGCTCAACAAGCGTCTGCCAAGCAAAGAGGCGGCAATGGAGTTTCTCGAATCATGCAAGAACGCAACGTTCAGCATCAGCGACCTGACAGTGAAACCGCTGAAGAAGTCGCCGGCAGCCCCGTTCACCACGTCGACGCTGCAGCAGGAGGCTTCACGCAAACTGGGATTCACCGTGTCGCAGACAATGATGGTGGCTCAGCGCCTCTACGAATCCGGACATATCACTTACATGCGTACCGACAGTGTCAACCTGTCGTCGCTTGCTCTCGGCACTATCAAGGAAGAAATCGCAACTACGCTCGGCGACAAATACTACAAGGCGCGCAACTACCACACCACGGCAAAGGGCGCACAGGAGGCTCACGAGGCTATCCGCCCTACATACATCTCACACCACGAAATCTCGGGAACGGCGCAGGAGAAACGCCTCTACGACCTTATTTGGAAGCGCACCATCGCCACTCAGATGGCTGATGCCGAACTGGAGAAAACCACCGCCGAAATCAGCATCGGCGGACGCCAGGAAAAGTTTGTGGCTACGGGCGAGGTTATCAAATTCGACGGTTTCCTGCACGTATACATGGAATCGTCCGACGATGAATCAAACGACGCGGAGTCGGACACTCGCCTACCTGAACTGAAAAAGGGCGAGACTCTCGCGCTCGATGAAATCGACGCCACACAGCGCTACACGCAGCAGCCGCCACGCTACTCCGAGGCGATGCTCGTAAAGAAACTCGAGGAACTGGGCATCGGACGTCCTTCAACCTACGCTCCGACAATCTCCACTATACAGAACCGCGACTACGTGGAAAAAGGCGAGAAAACCGGAACAAAACACGACATCTGCCTGCTCGAGCTGAAAAACGGCAAAATCAAAGAAACGAAGAAGGAAGAGTCGTACGGCAACGAGAAAAACAAGCTCATCCCGACCGACGTGGGTATGGTGGTCAACGATTTCCTTATGGAATATTTCCCCGACATCATGGACTACAACTTCACTGCCAACGTGGAGGAGAAATTCGACCATATCGCTGAAGGTCAGACAAAATGGAACGACGAGATTGCCAATTTCTATAAACTGTTCCACCCGGAAGTGGAAAAAATTTCCAACCTGCGCCTCGAGCACAAGGTGGGAGAACGCGTGCTCGGCACCGACCCGAAAACAGGCAAAGAGGTGTCGGTGAAAATCGGACGTTTCGGTCCGCTCGTGCAGCTCGGATCGACCGACAGCGAGGAGAAGCCGCAATTTGCATCGCTGCAGAAGGGACAGTCGGTAAGCGACATAACACTCGAGGAGGCTCTAAAGCTCTTCGAGCTGCCACGCACTCTCGGAGACTACGAGGGCGAGACCGTGACGGTGGCTATCGGACGCTTCGGCCCATACGTGAAACACGGCAAAATGTTTGTCTCGGTGCCTAAGACGCTATCACCGCAAACAATCACCCTCGACGAGGCGGTCGAGCTGATCAAGAACAAAGCCGAAGCAGAGAAAAAACGTCTGGTAAAAACATTCGACGAGGAGCCGGAGATGGAAATCCTCAACGGTCCTTACGGAGTCTATATCTCATACAAAAAGAAGAACTACAAGATTCCGAAGGACAAGGATGCGGCGGCGCTCTCGCTCGATGATTGCCGCGCAATTATCGAAGAGGCGGCAAACGCGCCTAAAAAACCTCGCCGCACCGTGCGCCGCACTACAAAAAAATCATAATCGCGATGACTCCAACATACATCCATCTTGAGTCGATACGCTCCACCAACACCTATCTGGCGCAAAACGCCGAAGGTGCTGTCCACGGCACCGTTGTCTACGCCGACTGCCAAACCGCAGGACGCGGACAGCGGGGCAACTCGTGGGAAAGCGCCGACTTCAAAAACATCACGATGTCGATGTTGCTACGCCCGGCAAACGTGAAGCCAAGCTGCCAGTTCTGGCTGTCGGAAGCGGTGGCGCTTGCTGTGGTGCACACCCTTGACCGCTACATCGACAACGGCGTAAGCATAAAATGGCCTAACGACATTTACTGGAACGACCGCAAAATCTGCGGGATTCTCGTGGAACACTCGCTGTCAGGCGGAAAAATCGACCACACGATAGCGGGTATCGGACTCAACATCAACCAAGAGAAATTCCTGTCTGACGCGCCCAACCCCGTGTCACTACGCCAAATCATCGGCTGCGACACCCCGCTGCCCGATGTGCTGCACCATCTTTCCGAAGAGCTGCTGCGCCTTGCCGACTCGCTGCCCGACAACGCCGAGTCGCTGCACGCCGAGTTTCTCAGCCGCCTATACCGCCGCAACGGGTTGCACACCTACCGCAACGTTGCCGACCGGACGGCTGACCATCTCGCAGCCGGCGAAGAGTTCTGCGCCGAGATTGCCGACGTGGCTCCCGACGGCATCCTGACCCTCGCCCGCCCCGACGGCTCCCGCCCTCGCTTCGCTTTCAAAGAAGTAGAATTTGTAATCGGGAAATAAGTCTACACAAATATACCCTCGCGCAGCCCATTGGCTGAGGCGGTACGCGCCGAAGGCACTGTCTCTTCGGATATACTCTCGCGCAGCCCATTGGCTGAGCCGGTACGTGCCGGAGGCACTGCCTCATCGGATATACTTCGCGCAGCCCATTGGCTGAGCCGGTACGTGCCGGAGGCACGTCACTTTTCGGTAACCCGGTACGCGACGCAGGAGCGTGCCGGGACAGTGCATCTCCAAGCCGTCAGCGTGCCGGAGGTACGCCACTACCCACGATTATTTAGAAATAAAAAAGCTCCGCAAGCGATGCTTACGGAACTTTTTGCGCTTCAAGATGGACTTGAACCAACGACCCCCTGATTAACAGTCAGGTGCTCTAACCAACTGAGCTATTGAAGCTTTAAAATTTGCGCTTCAGGATGGGCTTGAACCAACGACCCCCTGATTAACAGTCAGGTGCTCTAACCAACTGAGCTACTGAAGCGGGTTGCTTTTTTGTTTTAGCGTTGCAAAAGTACGACTAAGTTTTTAATTGTGCAATTTTTCAAGCGCAAATTTTCAATATTTTTTTGTCATCCTATCATTTCGTGCGTTTTACCAGCCTCGAACTGTCTGAAAAGCAGTAATATTGTCCAGGCAATACTTATCTGAACGCAAAAAATTTGTTGAGCAGAAAGTTGGTGGCACCAAACGGGAAAAGTCCGACGAAGTTGGCGAGGTCCTTGTTGACACCCACCCACTGCACGAGCACAGCGACGACTCCGAGCTGCACAAGGTAGGCTATGCCGTAGGCGGCAAGAAACATCAACGCCTGGCGCCCCATGCGTCCTTCCGTGGAGCGGAACACCCAAATGCGGTTCCAATAGAAGTTGTTAACAAGCGCCAGCACGTATGCCACAATGTTGGCTACATAGAAATTGATACTGAACAGATGCATCAGCAACCAGCTGACTGCCATTATTATCAGAAAATTGGCGGTGCCCACAATGGCAAACCGTATTATTTCTCCATAACTTTTTCTCATATTGTGGTGACTGCGGCCTTGCGGCGGAATTTACGGATTTGATAAACAAACATTACAACCGCAGCTACGGTGGCAAGGAAGTCGCTCACCGGCATACTTGTCCACACCCCGTCGACGCCCATCCACACGGGCAGCAATGCCAGTCCGGGCAGCAGAAACAACAGCTGGCGCGACAGCGACAGGAAGATGGCTATAAACGCCTTGCCTATCGACTGGAAGAATTGGCAGATGATTATCTGCGCGCCAACTACAGGAAATGAGAGCATACTGATGCTCAACGCCTTGGACGCCTGTTCAACGAGCAGCGCGCTGTCGGTGAACATCCCGACAAGCATTCCCGGGAAAAACACTGCAAGAACGAATCCCAGCGTTGTCATCGTGCATCCGGCGGCGATGCCGAGCTGCACGCTGCGGCGGGCGCGGTCAACGAGTCCGGCGCCGAAATTGTAGCCCGTAATCGGCTGCATTCCCTGCGCTATGCCCATCACAATCATCACGAAGAGCATCTGCACGCGGTTGATGATGCCGAAAGCGCCCACACTGTAGTCGTCGCCGTGCGAAAGAAGTTGGTAGTTGATGAAAATCACTATGCAGCAGGCACACACGTTCATGATAAACGGCGACATTCCGATGCTGAAAATCTGTTTCACTATGCGCTTGCGCAGCTTCAGCGTGGAGCGGTGGAAACGGATATACGTTTTTTTGTCAAGAAAATGGTGCAGCACCCACACCAGCGCCACCGACTGCGACAACAACGTGGCGAAAGCCGCGCCACGGATACCCCAGTCAAATACGAAAATGAATATCGGGGCAAGCACAAGGTTGCACCCCACGGAAAGCATCGACGAGAGCATGGCCTTCTTCGGATAGCCCGTGGCACGCATCACGTTGTTAAGGCCTATCATCATATACGAAACTGGCGTGCCGAGAAGAATCACCTGCATAAAGTCGCGGGCATAGGGGAGCGTTGCCGCGCTGGCACCGAAGAAACGGAGTATCGGGTCGAGAAACAAGAATGTGACTCCGCCATAAAATGCCGCATTGACCACACAAAGAATCACGACATTGCCGAGAATGTCTTCCGCCCCCTTGCGGTCGCGCTGACCAAGGCGTATCGATGAAATCGTAGCACCGCCCACCCCGACAAGCGTACAGAAGGCGATAAGCAGGTTCATCAGCGGAAATGTGATGGCAAGACCGGAAATGGCAAGCGGACCGACGCCGTGACCGATGAATATGCTGTCGATGATGTTGTAGAGCGACGTCAGCGTCATTCCGATAATCGACGGCAATGAGTACTGAACGAGCAGTTTGCCGATAGGCGCCGTGCCCAGAATATGTGGGTTGTTGTTATCCATACGTTGTTTTAACCTGACAATCTTTTTTTCGGCTGCAAAGTTACGAAAAATCGGCCGTCTACCAATCAATCCCACCAGTTTTGATTTGCGCGTGCGTAGCGTCGTGCCTCCGGCACGACGCTACGCACGATTATTGCGTTTTCTTACCGCAACAAATCCTTGTATTTCTCGCCGTTACAACTGACGGTCAGGATTGTGACCGTGATGATGGCGGCAAGGATTGTGTCGGTGGGGAGGCTGTCGGTGAGCGCCACGGCAAGCACATCGTAAATCATCGCGCCAAGCAGCAGCAGGACAACTCCCATACGCCGCCATAGCAGCAACAGTGCGCATCCGCCCAACGACACCGCATTAAGGAAGCTAAGCATCTGAGGCACATGCGGAAATGCTTCCGTAGGATGAATGCCGAAGATGGTGCGTATCAAGCCGGCTCCTGCAAAGAAATTACCCACGGCACTGAGAGCGTAGACCACAACGCCAAACACCAGCAACCCGAGCACTACAGCATCGTGCTTCTTTCCGGCAGGCATCTCGTCAGCCTGACGCGCCACGCCCACTTTCTCCTCCACAGCATCGTTATCTGCACTGATGCGGCTCTCCACCGCCTCGCGCTGCTCCTGGTCGCGCTGCTCGGCAGCAGCCACCGCCTCGTCGAGCCGGCGGAAGAAGTCCATAAAGTCTATACCGTTGACAAAGCAGAACTCCTCAACGGTCAGTTGGTCGTCGACCGTCGCGGCAGCCTCCTTGAAAATCGACGCCAATGCCGGGTGTTTAAGCACAAGACGCTCTATCTTGGTTTTCGGGTCAAAATTAGCCATAATCGTCGTGTATATACGGCAAAGTTAGTTTTTCTTATCCCTTCGTGCAAAAAATATGTCGCTAAAAACACAACGTTCTGCTCCGCACAACGTCTTTTTATGCGTTGTTTTTTGTTTCCACGGGATAATCGTAGTACCTTTGCAGTGAAATTTGGTTAAAGATTGTGGATAAAGGTTTCCTGGTCTTAATGTTTTAGGTATAAAAATACAAGTTTTTATTTTATGGATTTTCTCAAGAAGGTTAGCTTTCAGCCTAAGTTGATCACTTCGCTGAAAGGCTACAATATGGCACGTTTCAAAGACGATGTCATTGCGGGTATCGTTGTCGGCATCGTGGCTCTGCCTCTTGCCGTGGCATTCGGCATAGCGTCGGGCGTAACGCCGACCGTCGGACTCATCACTGCCGTAATCGGAGGTTTTCTGGTCTCGGCTCTCGGAGGCTGCTCTGTGCAGATTGGCGGACCTACGGGCGCATTTATCGTTATCATCTACGGCATCATCCAGCAGTTCGGACTCACCGGACTCGCTATAGCCACTGTGCTTGCCGGACTGATACTCGTGGCGCTTGGACTGTTTCGACTCGGCACGGTGATTAAATTTATCCCTTATCCAATCGTCATCGGCTTCACTTCAGGTATCGCCGTGACAATCTTCTCAACACAGATAACCGACTTCTTCGGACTTCAGACAGGCGCGCTGCCAGCCGATTTCATCTCGAAATGGGGCGTATATATGACTCATTTCGGCACGACACACCTGCCTACGCTAATCGTGGGCATCGTATCGCTGGCGATAATCATTGCCGCGCCCTACGTGTCGAAGCGTCTGCCCGGCGCGCTGCTCGCCATAATTGTGGTGACAGCCGCGGTGTGGGCCATGCACGAATACTGCGGACTTGAGGGCGTGGAAACAATCGGCGACCGTTTCCACAACCTGTCGGGCACAATCCCGTCGCCACACTCCATCGACATCAACATTGCCACCATCAACGCCCTTCTGCCGTCGGCATTCACCATCGCGATGCTCGGCGCCATAGAGTCGCTGCTGTCTGCCACCGTCGCAGACGGCGCAACAGGGTCAAACACCGACTGCAACACCGAGCTAATCGGCCAGGGTGTGGCAAACGTTGTCGTTCCGTTTTTCGGAGGCATCCCGGTGACCGGCGCCATTGCGCGCACAATGACCAACATCACCAACGGCGGACGCACACCGGTTGCCGGCGTAGTGCATGCCGTGGTGCTGCTGCTCATCTTCCTGTTCCTGATGCCGCTCATCAACCTCGTGCCTATGGCATGTCTTGCCGGTGTGCTCATCATGGTTTCATACAACATGAGCGGATGGCGCACGGTGAAGGCGATTCTGAAAACGCCTAAATCAGACGTGACTGTGATGATTGTGACATTCCTCCTCACCGTTGTGTTCGACCTCACAATAGCCATCGAACTCGGCTTGCTGCTTGCCATCCTGCTGTTCCTCCGCCGTGTGATGGAGAACACCGAGATACACCATTTCGGCGAGCAAATCGACATTGCCGAAGGTCAGGAAGTCAACACCCACGAGATTCTCAACCTTGAGCAAGGAGTGGAAGTGTATGAAATCGACGGTCCGTTCTTCTTCGGCGTAGCGACAAAATTCGACGATATGATGCGTTCGATGGGCGACAAGCCGCTTGTGCGCATCCTGCGCATGCGCAAAGTGCCGTTTATCGACTCCACAGCCATCCACAACCTTGAGATTCTCATAAAGTCTTCGCAGAAAGAAGGCATCCACGTGGTGCTGTCGGGCGTGCGCGACAACGTGCATCTCGCGCTTGAGAAAGCTCGCGTCGAGGCGCTTGTGGGCAAAGACCACGTGTGCGACCATATCACGAAAGCCGTGGCTGTGGCAAACCGCCTTGCCGTGGCTATCCGCGAGAAGGAAATAGCCACTGAAGGAGAGGACTAATAATGAAGACCGCAACACTCGACCGCCTGCACGGCATCGCGCTGATAGCGCTGATGTCGTTGTCGGCATTCTACATCGCCGGCATTCCCGAAGTCAAGGCTCTGTCGCTTAGCCCGCTGATCGTGGGCATAATCATAGGTATGATTTATGCCAACACGCTGCGCTGCCGCATGCCGAAGGAGTGGGAGCCCGGCATAAAGTTCTGCACCAAGCGGCTGCTGCGCCTCGGCATCATCTTTTATGGTTTCCGTTTGACGCTCAGCGACGTAGCGGCCGTGGGACTGCCGGCAGTAACCGTCGACATAATCATCGTTGCCGGCACACTGCTGCTCGGGCTCCTCTTCAGCCGATGGATTAAATTGGACCGCGACACCGCCCTGCTCACATCGACAGGCAGCGCAATCTGCGGAGCCGCAGCCGTGCTCGGCGCAGAGCCTGTGGTGCGCTGCGAAAGCCATAAGACGGCGATAGCCGTGTCGACCGTAGTGGTGTTCGGCACCCTGTCGATGTTCATCTACCCGATAATGTATCGCGCCGGACTGCTCGACGGGCTCTCCGACCGCGCGGTGGCAATCTACACCGGCAGCACGCTCCACGAAGTGGCACACGTGGCAGGTGCGGGCAATGCCATGGACCCGACCGACGCCCTCGGCATCGCGGGTACGGCGACAATAACCAAGATGATACGCGTGATGCTGCTCGCCCCTGTGCTTGTGGTCATGAGCCTCTTCCTGTCGCGGAGACAAAACGACGGCGGCAAGCGCAAAATCACCATGCCATGGTTCGCATTTCTGTTTATCGGAGCCATCTGCGTCAACACACTGCTGCAACACCTCTGCGGCGCGGCGACAGTGAAAGACATACCGCTCAACGGCGCAATTGAATATGCAGACACATTCATGCTCACCCTGGCGATGACCGCCCTCGGCACCGACACAGGCATCGACAAGTTCCGCCAGGCAGGCGCCAAGCCGTTTCTGCTCGCGGCGATGCTCTACGTGTGGCTCATCGTCGGAGGCTATTTCATCACCCAAGCCGTCACGGCGGCATTCTAAGCATTGTCGCAAGAGCCGTTTCCACCAGCATAAATTTGCCGCAAATACCCGTGCAACAAACTTTAAACAAAATTTTGTTGCTCAGACGGAGCAAACATTGTAACTTTGCGGTCGAATAAGGAAATTTTTCAGTAACTAATTACTTATTAATATCATACTATTATGGTCAATTACAAAGATCTTGGTCTCGTGAACACCCGCGAGATGTTTGCCAAGGCTATCAAGGGAGGCTACGCTATCCCAGCATTCAACTTCAACAACATGGAGCAGCTTCAAGCTATTATCCAAGCCGCTGCTGAAACTAAATCACCGGTTATTCTTCAAGTATCAAAAGGCGCTCGCAACTACGCCAACCAGACTCTTCTCCGCTACATGGCAGAAGGTGCTGTAGAATACGCAAAGGAACTCGGTTGGGAGCACCCACAGATCGTGCTTCACCTCGACCACGGCGACAGCTTCGAGCTCTGCAAATCATGCGTTGACTTCGGCTTCTCTTCAGTTATGATCGACGGTTCTCACCTCCCTTACGAGGAGAACGTTGCCTTGACTAAGAAAGTTGTTGAGTACGCTCACCAGTTTGACGTAACAGTTGAAGGCGAGCTCGGCGTATTGGCAGGCGTTGAAGACGAGGTTTCTTCTGACCACCACACATACACCGACCCTGAAGAGGTTATCGATTTCGCAACACGCACTGGCTGCGATTCTTTGGCTATCTCAATCGGTACATCACACGGAGCTTACAAGTTCACTCCAGAGCAGTGCCACATCGACCCACAGACTGGCCGCATGGTTCCTCCTCCATTGGCATTCGACGTGCTCGACGCTGTTATGGAGAAACTCCCTGGATTCCCAATCGTGCTCCACGGATCTTCTTCTGTTCCTCAAGAGGAAGTTGACACTATCAACAAATACGGCGGCGCTTTGAAGGCTGCCATCGGTATTCCTGAAGAGGAGCTCCGCAAAGCCGCTAAATCTGCTGTATGCAAAATCAACATCGACTCTGACAGCCGTCTTGCAATGACTGCCGCTGTCCGTCAAGTGTTTGCAGAGAAGCCAGCTGAGTTCGACCCACGCAAGTACCTCGGTCCGGCTCGCGACAACATGAAGAAACTCTACATCCACAAAATCAAATACGTGCTCGGCAGCGAAGGCAAGGCTGAATAATCACGTATAAACGATATTCCAACAGAAATCCCGACAGGCATTGCCCGTCGGGATTTTTTTAGTTTGCCAGGATTTGCCAATCTGCGGAATTGTCACTATTTTTGTCAAACAATGATACAGCGGATTGTCTGCATACTGATTGTTGTGCTGCTGCAGATGGCAGCCACTTCATGCTCTGCCACAAAGCAGAGCGCCCACACCGTATGCCCGGAACAGACAATGACGCTGAGCGACGACAACGCCGACCGCCATTGCGACTCTGCCCCGTCGGCAAGCGACCTGATGACTCATCAAAAGGCTGGACTGACACTGCCCGCAACCGAGACGTTCGCCGCACAAAGCCGCACACAGGCACGCACAAACCATTGGCAATGGCAACGCTCGTTGCGTTGCGACGCGCGGATGCGCATTCTTGCAGGCAACCGCCGGCATGCCGTCAGCAGCGACGTGCTGTCACAAACCTTCGGCATCGACACCCAGTCTACGGGCTATGTCTTTGTCATACGCCACATCATCATTTAGCGGATTCCTTATTTTTTTCACAAATTAAAACTCGTCACGGTTTCTCTCAGACTCCGCGACACAATACTATTGTCAAACTAAAAAATAAAGAATCATGGAATCAAAATTTGAAATCTTATCATATCAGAACTGCAACGACCTGAAAAAAGCCATAAACCCATCATCAGTGCTCATTGGAGCCTGCACACTGCTCTTAGGGCTGTATCTCGCCTTTTTTGTCAGCGTCAGCGACCCAACGTCAAACCTCAACATGCTGCGCCTCGCCGCCGGATGGGTGCTCGCCGGATTCGGTCTGGTGACACTCGTTTTCAACCCTCGCCGATGGGTGTACGACCCGACAGGCAGCCCCGTGGGCAAACGCTCGCTTGATTTCGGCATGGAGCAACTACCGGCATTGCGTCGTATGCTAAAAGACACCGGCTTCGACGATGTGGCAATCAACGACATCAGCAAAGTGCACATCGACTGCTACGCCTCTGCCGACCACCGGTTTGTTGCAATCCAAGTGCTGCAATACGGCGCGCTGTCCGACCGTCCGCTCACCCCCACAGGCTATCTCTACGAAGACCGCGCCGAATCATTCCTAAAGGCATTCACTGCCGAGGCATAACTCTGCGTGCTGACATAAAGCAGCGGGACTGCATTTGCAACCCCGCTGCTTTTTTTGTATTAATTCATTGTTATTTCACAACAACTTTCCGCACCGTCGCGCCCACTCGCACAATGTAGACTCCGGACGACGGAAGCGTGACGGTTGATTCCGCACCAGCATACACCGTCTGTCCCGAGGCGTTTACAACCTCCATGCGCTCTCCTCCGACAAGGCCGACGACCGACAGCTCCCGCCCGTTTATGTCCACTCGGAGGCTGTCTGAAGGAATGTCTGCCACGGAGTCATATTCCTTTATCTGGAATTGTCGCCAGAACGGATTGGCGTAATAATATGCGCCCGACCCTTTCGGCACCATGATGAAATACCCCGGAAAACTTGCCTTCACCGACATCTCTCTCAGCGTGTTGTCTGCATCGGAGACATGCGGCGGACGGTCGGACTCGAATTCTATGACCTTTAAATTTGTCGCCTCTGGGAAAAGACCGGTGACGTCTGTGATGTCGCTTGCAATTCTGACACGCATCAATTCTGGATGCTTGCCAAGATAGGCGTCTTTGTAGAACGGCCGGTCCACTCTGTACTCGCTGCCGACTTCTTTATGCGACGGATATCTGACAAGTTCTATGAGAGATAGCAAGTCTGCCGATTTGCGGTAGACAACATCCGACTCTACGTAATATCTGCTCCGGTCTCCAAGTATGACGGTCTGGTCAAAATAGTTGAATCCGAACCAGAAGGGCTCGTCAAAATCAACATTGCCTAAATTCAGAACGCGGAGGTCGGTGCAGTCGTCAAATGCGCCTGTCTCAAATCTGACGCAGCCTTCCGGCACCGTATACGTCTCCAACGACCGGGGGACGAACTGTAGTGTCGTCGTTGTGCCATCGCCGTAGAACAGGGCGCCGTCTTTGGTCATATATCCTTTCCTGGTCGGAGAATAGTCCGGCCCGTAAAATTTCAGATTTTTCTCATTCGACAGTAATTGCGTTTTCAATTTAACGATTCCGTCGGTCTCGACGCAGTCAAATATAACGGATTCAACGGAGCTTCCTCCCCAATACGCATACTCGAGCATTGGTCCATTAAGTATTATGGTCCTCAACTTGGGACATCCAGTAAATCCCGGATAATATTTCCAATCCCCGTAAAGCTCGGATTTCCGAGAAATATTCACCCTAAATGTCTCAAGATCATAAGCTTCCTCGGCAATGTTCGCGAGGCGGCTTACGTTATGGAACCCTTCTCTATTATATGTAAACGTTAAATCCTTAAGTCCATAACATTCTCTAATTGGAGTTCCACGGACAGTGGACAAATTCAACTCCATTTTTTCAGGCAACTTACAACGCCAAAAGGACTGGCTTATATCATATATCTCGCCAAGGTCTGCTTCGTCAATGGTGCAATATGAAAATGCGTCGTAGTATATTTTTGACAATGATGATGGAAGTTTGCTGATATGAAAATCTCCGTAAAAAGCATCATAATAAACGAATCTAACGTTTGGCGGAAGTACAACCCTCCTCAAATTCTTTAAATTCCCGTCCTTCTTATAAAACGCTTTGTTGCCAATTGTCTCAAGACTTAAGAATTTTGACAGGTCAACCTCCTCTAAATTGTTGCAGTATTTAAAAACTTCGTCTCCAATGTAATTGGTTTGGTCGCGCCCTTCTATCAAAGGATACGTGAGTTTTGTAAGTTCCGTAGCAGCAAAGTAACAGCCACCATCTACCTTTGTGGCATTGCCAAGGTCGAGTATTTGCAAGGAGCCTTTTTCTGAACCGTTGTAATATTCAAGAGTTTCCTCGGATGTGCCCTTTTTGCCCCGAGCCATTATCCGCAAAAAAGCGCAGTCATCATCATTGATCTCTCCATACACGGTCAGGGATGTGACTTTTTCCCAATCGTATTGCTGCTTCAGTACATACGGCAAGGACCCGGCAACGGGAACCGTTATCGAGACATCCAGCGCGGATGCCCGAAATACGGCGCTGATGAAAATCGCCGAAATCAATACAAATCGTTTCATATCGTCTGCTTTTTTATTGGTTTTTATGCAAAGTTAGCGCAAATCGAGCGCAGAACGGCAAATTTATTTGCCAGTTTTGCCAAGATGCAGCCTAACTTATGCAAAGTTAGCGCAAGGTGAGTGGAAAGAATTGAGCTCGCTCTTTTTCATTTCCCGAACCGCAGCCTAACTTATGCAAAGTTAGCGTTTTCAAACAAAATAGCAAGCGGACAAGAAAATTTTTTCAGCACATTACAACATTCAATTTCGTCAAACCTATTCCTCCACCATCGGCTACGAAGACCGCGCCGAATCATTCCTAAAGGCATTCACTGCCGAGGCATAACTCTGCGAACCGACATAAAGCAGCGGGAGCACCAATCTTTCGATTGATGCTCCCGTCTTTTTTCCAAAGTCCCCATTGCCTAATAGAGCAGCAGGAACGTCACACTGACAAGAATTGCCGAGCCTACAACAATGCTCCACACCACCGCCGACGATGGTTGTTTCTGCATCAAGGGTTTCTTTTCTGTCGCATGTGCAGACTCTACAGCCTCGCTGCGGTCTGTTTCTTCTTTCAGATTCAAATGTGCAATGATTTTTGAATCACTCTTCGCGTTCTCAAACATAACAAATTAAGTTAATCAGCCAAAATAACGATTGCCCATACCATAAATTTCCCAAAATGGAAGGCTATCCCAACCTTTAAATTTAGCCTCTGTTAAACAACTACACGTCGGTCGCTCCGACGCATCATTGCAAATATATATTATTATTCTGAATCATCCAACATTTTCCGCAATATTTTTGGTGAGGGGGAATAATTTAGCCCCATAATTTACATATACAAACTTTGACGGATTATTCTTGTTTAGGGATATTCGTTATATCCGTTCTTGACAATGTCCGTGTTGAAATTGCTATGCAAACTGATTATTATATTGGTAAAAGGAAATACAGATGAAAGGGAACGCTACAAAACCAAATTATGAAGTTTATCGCTATCTTCATCAGAAGTTACTACGAGCTGACCGAGCAGGGTTGGCAAGTAGTGGCTTTGTATAAGCGCATCTTTTTGAATTAAGGTAGTTCCCAATCATCTGCTATTTCCTCTTTTTTCCGTTTCTACATCCGTACTCCTCAAAGAATTTTGTCCACCAAAGTTTCTATAACAAAAAGACACACTAAAACTTTGTTATATGAAAACTTTTGATTTCTCAAAATTCAAGTCTTTGAAGCAACTTCTTCAGGCTTTTAAGACGGAGGCGGATTGTATCCACTTTTTAGAAGATAAACTTTGGGACGAAAAAGTTCCAACTTCACCTTACGACCCAACATCAAAGGTATATCGAAGGGGTGATGGCTATTATCGTTGTAAAAACACAGGAAAGAATTTCAGCATCAGAAAGGGTACGTTTATGGAAGGCTCTAACATTCCATTGACGGATTGGTTCATTGCTGCCTATCTCATGACATCAAGCAAGAACGGCATAAATACAACGCAGCTCAGAGTGTATTTAGACGTGAGTAAGAAAACTGCCTGGTTCATGCTGCAACGCATAAGACAAGCATTCGTACAAAATCCTACCGAAAAGTTTGACGGTGTTGTAGAAGTGGATGAAACGTATGTCGGTGGTAAGAATAAGAACCGCCACAGAAACAAGAAAGTTAAGCATAGCCAAGGTCGCAGTACCAAAGACAAAGCACCAGTGTTTGGCATTCTTCAACGTGACGGAAATGTATTTGTTAAGGTCGTCAAGAATGTAGGCTGGAAAGTCCTTACTGGGAATATGCTACGCAAGATTAAGGCTGGCAGTACAATCTACTCTGACGAATACTCGGCTTATCAAAGAGTGTTTGGTAAGGCTAAGGCTTTTACGCATAAGATTGTCGTTCATGGTAAGGGTAACTATGTAAATGGTGATGTTCATACAAACAATATCGAAGGCTTTTGGAATATCACGAAAGACGCTGTATGTGGCACGTACAACCACGTCAGTCGTAAATACTTGCAAAGATATTGCGATGAGGTTTCTTTCCGTTTCAACAACCGCAAGGTTTCTAAGGGTGAGTCCTTCTGTGATTTATTCGCTAATTGCAAAGGGACAAGAATAACTTACAAACAACTTGTTACATCATGAAACAGAAGAGAATACGGCATCGCAACATTCCGAAAAGCGTGCTTGAAGCAGAACATAGTCCCGAAGATTTCATACAAATCAATCCGTTTGTAGATATTCGGACTATCCGTGAACGTATTAGACTGAGAAAAGAACAGAAAAAGAGCAAGAACTAAATCCTGCTTTGCTATTTCGTTACGTTTCTGTGTATTGGATTAACTCCTCATCTTCAGAATAAACGGCTCCAACTGCATTAACGCCATAGACTTCTTCAATAGCAGAGTTTAAGCGTCCCATGCGGTCATCAACTATAATACTTAGCAGTAATTTTTCTAATGTCATAATTCTAAATCTTTTTGTTTCGCAGCACAAAGGTACGAAGGATTTATGACAATAAAGAATGCGAGCAATCCGTGAGGACGCTCGCATTTTTATTTCAAAGTTAATACTAATAGTAAGTACGAATGACAACGGCTGTCATAACGCCATTAATATGGTAAAAGCCAATGCCCCTATCGTCATAATTATCACTCTTGAACTCTGAGTTAAAAGAAATACGCAGGATTTCCATAATTCTTGTATTATTTTGAAGTTAAAAATGCGATTTAGACAATCAGCGGATTGTCACTACAAAATTACAAAGAATTTATGGAAATAAAGAATGGGAGTTATCCGTGAGGACAGCTCCCATTCGCTTTTAAGGCTCTATTCAAGTAGCGTTTTCGGGTGTTGTTAAACTTTCAAAAATCACTACTTATCGTTTTCTTCTCTCAATTTTTTCTCAAGATATTCACGCATAAGTCGGTTTGTTTCATCGTTTTGCTTATTCTTTCTACCTATCCAAGTAAAAAATTGAACAAAAAGTCCCCAAATAACGCCACTGACCATTATCATTTCTGCAAACAAAGCCATTTTGTGCGGTTTGCTAATCATTTTTGATATAGCCACTGTTGGAGACATACCCTCTGCAAAATATGGAATTAACGCCAATAATATTATGGCAAAGATAACACCTATTATAAATCCTTTTCCAAATGGTTTCATTATCCGTTCTCCTTATCTGTTCATTATCGTGTTATGCAGTTGCCAAAACATTCTTGCGTGATAATCCTTTGCTGCTTCATATCCATACCATACAGACAAGATGAAAAGGATTATACAAAGAATAAGAATTATCCAACCAAGTGTTTCATTTTCTTTAAAGTCTATTTCTTCATCATACTCTAAAGTTGGTGAACAGGCAAGCACTATAAGTCCGATAAAACCACTTAGCAAGCAGTTTAAGAACCATAGCCACGGGGTGCGGTTTCTTCTCTGTGCAAGCGAATATCCGCAGCAGGCAAAGAAGAACGGCATGACTATGCTTATCCACATAATTACATAGTTCATAATGGCGAATTTTACAAGAGTTCTCCTCAGACAGCCAGCTTGGAGATATTACAATGTTTATTGTTAAAGAAAGTGGGCTGCCCTCCGTATTCTCTTGTAGGTATCGCCAAACACCTGAATATACAACACGGATAGGCAGCCCACGTATATGAGCTGCTCCGTGCCTTGTATATTCTTTGTTGAGATTTGGCGATTTCACAAGAAGTAAGGCACTTTCTTTTATTCCACGAAAAATTTGCCACCGAAATGACTTTGCAAAGGTACTGCTTTTTATGTACCTTTGCAAATAAAACACTATGATTATGAGTGATATGTCAGAAGAAATGTGTCCCAATGGTGGCAAGCATGAGTTTTCTTACCTCAGCAACATATATGGTATAGTGTGTAAAAAGTGTGGCAGAGGGCAATTACGTGACGCAAAGGATATATTAGGGGACGATTATTCCATTGATAACAACCGTTCTTCCTCTAAATCAGAGGCGGATGGGTGATATATACGGCGTATCAGTTCCTCCATTTCTGAACGTGTATATTGAGGATTGTCCTTACACGCTTGTTCAAGCATATCCTTTTCACTGATTTTCATCAGTTTTACCCTTCGCCTAATCTCTGCAAATCCGTTTTTGTATATCTTGTAGTCTTCCATAATCATTACTCGTTTATCAGTTTCCAAAAATACTCCTTAAACTCTCTGCGATTGTGAAACCTATTCCAATCGAACTCAATACCAGCTATCTCTTCAAACCGTTTGATGATAGGATAATCTGCGATTTGAGATTTCAAATCCAATTCTTCTTGGGTAAATACCCGTGCTCTCATCTTTAGGCTGTTACGGATAAGTTCAGTAAGATTAGATAGGATTTGCTCTGCACCACTTTTTGCAGCATTCTCGCTGAGTATATCTTTATCTTTGATAAGATATACATTTAATGGCTTTTCCTGTGTGGAGAATGCTTCCGTAAAGATTGGAGTGTAATTCTGTTCTGCCGTAAGGCTTATGTCTGTAATGTGGTCTTCGTTTTCCTTATAGATGATTGTAATCTTTGTATCTGCCATAGTTCTAAAGTTTTCTTCGATAAACTCTGTCATCGTAAAAGAAGGCACTATTTTTGCTTATACAATAAAGTCCACAGGTAGTAACGATACCTGTGGACGAAGGAAAATAGCAAATTCATAAAAACCGAAATATATGAAAATAAATCTATTAGATTGGGTCTATACCCTTGGAGACAAGACTAAGCCATTTTCCGTAAGAGAAATTATCGGCAACAGATTAGCACTTACCGCTCCCGACTATACTCGTCTATACTTGGGAATGGAAGAAGTGGAAAAGATTACAGATGCAAATGTGTTATTGCATTTAGGTAATTTGGAATGTTTATAAAAAAGTGGCGGTGATGTTCTAATGCAATCCCGAATTTCTCTCCACGCAGTATTTTTGAAGAAAGGAGGTGTTGCCATATGAACAGAAGATTTATCGATGTCTTCCTTTACTCTTACGTTGTGAGAACTGAGAAAGGTGATAAGGTCTTTGCCGTGTACAAACGGCATTTTCTTAGATAATCGAACTAAATCTTGTCACCGCCACTTTTGTTGTATTTATTCTCTTGTTAGAATTTTGGGGCTAAAAAGTACGCCCTCACCATATTTTTTTACCAGCACTATTATCCATCCGCCACAACACGATATCCACCAGCAACTTACACGCTATGCTCCTACAGCAACTCCAACGCTATAGCGGCACATGCCTCGGCATCGGCAAGAGCGTTATGGTGTTTTGTCAAGTCGTATCCGCAATAAGCCGCCACAGTGTGCAGCTGATGGTTGGGCAGCACGCCCTTGAGCTTCCGGCGCGACGCGCGGCATGTGCAATAGAACTCATATTCAGGATAGTCCATGACATATTTCTCAAACACCGCCCTCAGACAGCTCTCGTCAAACTGACAGTTGTGAGCCACCAGAGGCAACCCCTCGATAAGAGGCTCTACCTGGCTCCACACATCTGGAAATTCCGGTGCGTCAGCCACATCCTCCAATGTCAGCCCATGCACCCGTGTGTTCCAATAAGAGAAGAAGTAGGGATGCGGATAAATAAGGCTGTAGAACTTGTCGGTAACCTTTCCGTCTCTCACCACAACCACTCCCACGCTGCACACACTGCTGTGGCATTGGTTGGCTGTCTCAAAATCTATCGCTGCAAAATTCTTCATAGTCTGTGTCTGCAACGCCGGCACATGCTTTCCCTCGAGAAAAAGCATTTGCGGCATGTCCTTTCGCAAAGTTACAAAATGACAGCCCCATTTCACGACTCAAACGCAACATTTTTTATGCCGGAATCCGTTATTCCCGTTTTTTTTGTAATTTCGCCGTATAAAAACAGACTGCTATGCTCGAACTCAAGAATATAAACAAATGTTTCGGCTCGCTGCAAGTGCTCGACAACGTGTCGGCCACATTCGGCAGAGGCGAGGTGGTGTCGATTGTAGGGCCGAGCGGCGCCGGAAAGACAACGCTGCTCCAGATTGCGGGAACTCTCGACAAGCCCGACTCGGGCAGCGTCGTTTACGACGGTGTCGACGTGTCGGCAATGCCGGAACGCAAACTGTCGGAATTCCGCAACAAGCGCATCGGCTTCGTGTTTCAATTCCATCAGCTGCTGCCGGAGTTCACCGCTTTGGAGAATGTGGCTATCCCGGCGCTGATCCACGGAGAGAGCCGCAGCAAGGCGCAGGCGAGGGCAAAAGACCTGCTCGAGATGCTTGGACTTGCCAGCCGCGCCGACCACAAACCGATGGAGCTGTCGGGTGGAGAGAAGCAGCGTGTGGCTGTGGCGCGCGCGCTCATCAACAACCCCGACGTGATTTTTGCCGACGAGCCGTCGGGCAGCCTCGACTCGCATAACAAGGAGGAGCTCCACCGACTTTTCTTCGACTTGCGCGACCGTTTCAACCAAACGTTTGTCATAGTGACCCACGACGAGGGACTTGCCGCAATGTGCGACCGCACATTGAAGATGCGCGACGGACGGATTATTGACCAAACGACAAACTACCAGCAATGCGACGACTGCCAATAGCCTTCATTCTGGCGATATTCCTGCCTTTGATTTGCGCCTGCGGCGACGAGCCTCACGATTATGGCGACTTTCTGACCGACATCGTGACCTATGAAGGCTCCAGCGACGACGGCACGGCGATGTTCTCGTTTCAATCACGCGACGATTTGCCGCTGCAGCGTCTCGCCTCCAGCATCAAACTGCCGAGCGACATCGTGGCAGGACAACGATGCCTGCTGCGCTACACCGTCGTGGGCAACCTCGCCGACGGCACTCGCCAAGTGCGCGCCGACGGTTTTGCAATCATCCCCACTGATGGGGCTCGCAAGGCACCTCACAGCGATATGTCGACTTTCCCGGAAACCGAAATCTCGGTAACCAGCCTATGGCGCAGCGGCACGTTCATCAATCTGAACGGATGGCTGCCCTACTCCGGCAAAAACTATCAGCTGATGCTTGTCGCCGACGAGCAGACGCTCGGCAGCCCGACAATAGAGGCGCGCATTGTCTACAACACTATGGGCGCGCAGACATTGTTCGACCGCCGTGTGTATGCCTCTTTCGACGTTTCTGCCCTATGGAGCCGCGCCACATGCCGACACCTGTCGATCGGCATCGCCGACCGCACGTTCGTCTTTGAGAAAAACTGACCGCTCAAGCAAAAAAAACGAGCACCGGCGGCGAGCTTCCAATCGATGCCCGCCGCCGGTGCTGTATAATTTATAAAAGCCTGTTGGACTACACGTTGAACCGGAAGTGCATGATGTCGCCGTCCTGCACCACATATTCCTTGCCCTCGATGCCGATTTTGCCTGCCTCGCGGCATTGCGACTCGCCTCCGAGTGCCACATAGTCGTCATATTTGATAACCTCGGCACGGATAAAACCTTTCTCAAAGTCGGTATGAATCACTCCGGCACACTGCGGTGCCTTGCTGCCTTTGTGATATGTCCAGGCACGCACCTCAAGCGGTCCGGCTGTGAAGTAGGTCTCCAGATTGAGCAGATGGAACGCCGAACGGATCAGACGCGACACGCCCGACTCCTTCAAGCCAATCTCCTCAAGAAACATCTGTCGCTCCTCATAAGTCTCAAACTCAGCAATCTCCGACTCTGTCTGCGCCGCCACGATAAGAATCTCAGCATTCTCGTCTTTCGTTGCCTCACGCACCATGTCAACATATTTGTTGCCATTGACAGCCGACTTGTCGTCGACGTTGCACACATAAAGCACCGGCTTGTTGGTGAGCAGGAAAAGGTCGTGGGCGGCATGCTGCTCATCCTTGGTGTCGAATGTCACCGTGCGCGCCGGCTTGCCCTGATCGAGAGCCTCCTTGAAGCGGCAAAGCACCTCATACTGTATCTTAGCCTGCTTGTCGCCACCGGTCTGCGCCTGTTTCTGCACGCGCGTGATGCGGCCCTCGATGGTCTCAAGGTCTTTCAACTGCAATTCGTAGTCGATGATTTCCTTGTCGCGCACAGGGTTTACCGAGCCGTCGACATGCACCACGTTAGGGTCATCGAAACAACGCAGCACGTGGATTATGGCATCGGTCTCACGGATGTTTGCCAAGAACTTGTTGCCGAGCCCCTCGCCTTTCGACGCGCCTTTAACCAGTCCGGCGATGTCGACAATCTCGACCGTGGCGGGCACGATGCGCTGCGGATTGACGATAGCGGCAAGTTTGTTCAAGCGGTCGTCGGGCACACTGATTACGCCGACGTTTGGCTCGATTGTACAAAAAGGAAAGTTTGCCGACTGCGCCTTGGCGTTCGACAAGCAGTTGAAAAGAGTGGACTTGCCAACGTTAGGCAGTCCGACAATACCACACTGTAAAGCCATATATTATATCTTGTTTATTTTCGAATCATTTTGCAAAGATTCTGCAAAGGTACGAAAAAACTGCCGTTTACCGTATCTTTTTGCGAGGGAAAGCGTCGATGAAGCTGCCTGGGGTGATGTTGTAGATGTTCACGCCACGGCTCAGGGCATAGGCCTGCAGGGTGTGGTAGGAGCGGAATGCCACATAGAAACTGTAGACAATCTGATGCAGCGGATAGTTCATATAATCCTTGCGCACACGGGCATGCTCATTGTCGGAATCCTTGTAGAAATGAGGCTGGATGGAAACAACATGGTTGTCGTCGTCAACACTGATGGTCTTCATCCACGAATGGTCGGCGCCTGCCACATAAACCGTCTTGAACCCGGCTGCGATGGCAAGCATCAGCGACGGTATCAGCACGTTGCGCGGACGGGGCATCCCAAGCCCTGCCCGGAAAAGCGCATGGCTGAGCCAACGGCACCCTTCAACGGGGGTCAGATTGTAGCGCTCCACGCTGACGTTGGCGTTTGACGCCACTCGGTCAGGAACGGCAGCCTTCACTGGCACCATAAGCGTCATCCTCCAGTCGGCGGAGGCGATAGCGTCCCACAGCGCTGCCACGGCGGGATTGCCCTGCGGATTGAAGAAATGCGGATCGGCAAGCACGTAATAGTCGGGTTTCAGCTGGCGGAACAATGGTGTGTTTGCGGCAAAGTTGACTGCCAGCAGACGACGCGACGCAAGAAAGTCGGAATGGTCGGCAACTGTGTCGTTGAGCGACGGACCGTTGCCAAGCACCACCAGCTCCTCATCCTTCCCTGCCGTAACCGCAACCGACGGACGTCGCGACAACAGCGCCACTTTAGCCAAACTCGCCAGCGATTGGGCGAACGCCGACATCCCGGCTGAAATTTTCTCAATCTTACCCATATCAGGAAACGTTTAAAAAGCGTGCGTCTGACAGCTTGGAGTCAGACACACGCTTCATTTTGTTAATAAAAGAAGATGTAAGTCTTATTTTACTTTGCCAGCCAATTCAGCACCAGCTTTGAATTTGATAGCCTTGCGTGCAGGAATTGTGATTTTTTCTTTAGTCGCAGGGTTGATACCCGTTCTTTCTCCCTTTTCTACAACAGCGAAAGTGCCGAAACCGATAAGAGCCACTTTGTCGTCCTTTGCCAATGCTTCTGCGATAGCCTCCAATGTAGCGTCGAGTGCGCCCTTGGCCTGTACTTTTGTCAATTCTGCCTTTTCAGCAATTGCGTTGATTAATTCTGCCTTATTCATAATAATTTATTTAGGTTTATAGTTTTCTCGACAAATGTATACTATTCCACGGAATAAAACAACAAAATAAAAGAAAAATTAAAAAAACATCTTTTTTTTATTAAATTTTCGCCCTAAACGCCCCGATTCAACATAAATCAAGCCATACGAAAATGCCTTCTTGTCAATTTCTAACAGCCTTTTGGCCGTTAAGGCTACGACGGAAATTTGCATATAATATAAATTTGTCGTGTGATTAGAACCCCAAAGCCCCTCGCAGGGGCAAATTTACAACAAAATCATGTATCAAGGAAAAAGAAAAATCATGCGTCTTGACGAATACAACAAACGGCGCAAAGAGATAATCGCAACAAAATGCGGAGCGGTCTGGAATGCGTTCACAGAGTTGGAGGGCTTGATAAACAAAACAGCTGCAACTTGTCCGACAATATCTAAAGTTCGTAGGCGATGGTGTCGATGGCATCCTTCAGCCGTTTGCGGGCTATGCGAAGTTGAAGTTCGATCTTGGAACCAGCGAATTTGCCGATATTGGTTCAAGTTACGCTGAATTCTGGACCCACCACAGTTCGAAGGAGCGTGCTACGGATGCGCTGGTGCTGATTTATGAGAGAGTCTTGGAGCAGCAGAAGAAGAAGCTGTAGGATTGCAATTTGTCTTTTGGAGGATAGGCCTATAAACGAGTCAATGAGAAAACCCAGACAAGCTCCCTGCTGTCAGCGCGCCCATATCTGCGGTGCCCATACGGACAGGCATCATTAAAAAAACAAGGCTTAAACGATTACCTTGCAATCATTTAAGCCTTTAATTGTCGGGGTGACTGGATTCGAACCAGCGACCACACGCCCCCCAGACGTGTACTCTAACCGGACTGAGCTACGCCCCGAATTCGGTTGCAAAGGTACGAATTTTCTGAAAAAGAGCAATAGAGTATTGCCGTTTTTTCATTTCTTTCAAGAAAATCCGATGTGTTTGTCAGTTTCTGTGTAAATTTGTGGAAATTTTTCGGAAAACAGTATGGTGAATATCCCTTTTGAAATATTCGACTATGAAATCTACGGCTATGCCGCATTGGCGATTGCCGCTGTAGTGCTGTCGGTTGTCACAATCAGACGCAAGGCAGCGCTGTCGCATTGGGTTGCCGACAACGCTCTCGACGCCGATGCCGACGAGGCTATGCCGCTGCCCGCCCTTTCAGTGATTGTGCTTACCAGCGGTTGCGATGCCGAGCTGCTCGCCTCAAACATCCCTCTGATGATGTCGCAGAATTATCCCGACTTCGAGATTATTGTTGTGAATGCCGATGCTTCCGAGAGTGTCGACGACGCGATGACTCTCCTGCAGGTTGAATATCCGCAACTGCGGTCTACGTTTATCCCAGACAGCACAGCCAATGTGTCGAAGCGCAAACTCGGCATAACTCTCGGTGTAAAGGCTGCCAAAAACGACATTGTGGTGGTCACCTCCGCAAAGTGCCGGCCGCAAAGCGACCTGTGGCTGAGATGCATCGGACGTCATTTCGACGACTATACCGACGTGGTTTTGGGCTATTCCCACAACGACCACAGCAACGACCGCGGACTCGGCCACCGCTACCGCACGTTTGACAACTGCGACGACGCGTCGCGCTATCTTGCCTCTGCTATCCACGGCAACACATACCGCGCCTGTGCCAACAATGTGGCATACAAGCGGTCGGCGTTTTTCGCAGTGAAAGGATTCTCTTCGTCGCTCAACCTGAAATACGGCGACGACGATATTTTTATCAGCGAGATTGCCGACGGCGACAATGTTGCAGTCGAGCTGTCGCCTGAAAGCATTCTGGTGGAGCACAACGACTCCTTCGCCTACACGTCGAAACTCAACAAGGAGCGGCATTTCTTCACGCAGAAATTCCTGCGGTCGCGCATCCCGGGCATCCGTCTGCTCACAAACGTGGCATACTATCTCTACCTGCTGCTTGCCGCCGCGGGCGTGGCATATCCCGCCATGCTTTATCTCAACGGCGACGGCGAATGGCTGAAACCCACCGTTCTGGCATCGGTGGCCGCCGCAATCTACCTGACAGAGACCCTGATTTTCATCTTCGCCAAGCGACGCACAGCCACAGTGCTGCAGTCGCCGCGCCAATTCTTCTGCCTGCCGCTGTTCCGCTTTGCCAAGCCTTTCATCAACGGGCTTCTCAACTGGCACTCCCAGCAGGGCGACAACTACACCTGGGAATAACAAAAAACTCAATAATATGCAACTGAAATACAACCTTAACGACAAGCCTCCAGTCATCCACACTCTGCTTTACGGACTGCAGTGGCTCGTGATTGCCATCCCCAACGTGGTCACCATCGGCATGTTGGCGAAATTGCAATTCGGCGACGACATCCAGATGCAGACATCCTATCTGCAGTCGGTCTACTTCGTGCTTGGACTGACAATGCTTGTCCAGGCATTCTGGGGACACCGTCTGCCGCTGGTTGTAGGCCCTGCCGCAGTCTTGATTGTCGGCATCCTGTCGGCATCGGCAAGCAGCAGTTTCAATGCCATCTACACCGCAGTGGCTATCGGCGGCGCCACGCTGCTGCTGTTGTCGGTGTCGGGGCTGCTCGGCAAGGTGGCGCGCATCTTCACGCCACGCGTAATCGTTGTGATTCTCGGGCTGATAGCCATGACTCTCGCCCCAGTGATCATATCGCTGCTCTTCGGCGAGGGGCACGACCTTTTCAGCTTCGCATTCTTCCTTGTCGGACTTATCGCCACGTTCGCCCTTGAGCGGTTTCTACGCGGCGTGGGCAAGTCGCTCACGGTGATGATTGTCACGGTTGCCGGCTCATTTGCCTACTTTCTGTTCAACGGTATGCCTGAAGTTCAGTCTGCCGGCTACACCACCGACATCGACAAACTGATAATCAAGCCCGAAGTCGACATTCCTGTGGTCATCTCATTCTTAGTGTGCTTCTTCGCGCTGCTCATCAACGAATTGGGTTCCATAGAGTCGGTGCGCAGCCTCATCGGCGCCGCCGACAACGGCAAAATGCGCCGCGGTTGCGCCGTGACAGGCGCCGGCAACATCCTTGCCGGCATGATGGGCGTGATCGGCCCTGTGGATTATTCTATTTCTCCCGGAATCATCTCATCCACACGCTGCGCCTCGCTCGCCACAATCGTCCCCTGCGCCATCGGACTGCTCGCATGCGCCTGTATGCCCAACGCCGTGGTGTGGCTCACCCAGCTTCCGAATGTCGTAATCGGACTGATTCTGTCGTATGTCGTTATTCTCCAGCTTGCTGCAGCGTTCAGTATGATGTCGGAGAAGAAAATAGTCAAGTCGTTCGACCACGCTTTGACCATCGCGCTGCCTCTGATTGTGGCTCTTCTTGTGGCATTTATTCCGCCCACTGTAGGCGAAGATTTGCCGATAGCCTTGCGCCCAATTCTCACAAACGGATTTGTTATTGGTGTTCTATTAGTCGTTTTTCTTGAACACATAGTCTTTTTGAGAAAGGAATAAGAACAATTATTGTTCTGTTCTTGCTAAATTTGTATCCGAATTAGCAAGAACAACTATGCACATCAAGAAATTTTTGACCATCGCATTATCCATGCTGACAGCAGCCGTGGCTGTCAGCCATGCCGGCACTCCGATACCCCTCGACTCATGCCGCAGCATGGCGTTGCGCAACAACAAGACAATGCAGATTGCGCAAGAGCGCATCAAAGCTGCCGAATACCAGAAAAAGCAGGCATTCGCAGCCTATTTGCCGGGAATCGATTTCGCCGGTGGATATATGTACAACCAAAAGGAAATCTCGTTGCTCTCAGGCGACCAGATGCTTCCGACAAAGACGTTCAACCCAGCCACAGGAACCTACGACTTCAACCTCCTCACCGGCCCCGACGGACGCCCGGTGCAGGTGAACGGACAATATGTCCCCACACAAGTGGCTTTGATTCCAAAAGAGGCGATGACGTTCGACATCCACAACCTCTTTGCCGGAGCCGTAACGCTCACCCAACCTATATATATGGGCGGAAAAATCCGCGCGCTCAACAAAATGGCTGAGATGGGGCAGGAAATCGCGTCGCTGATGCACGACAACGCCGCCCGCGAGGTGGTCTATTCTGTCGACGCCGCCTATTGGCAGGTTGTGTCGCTCGGAGAGAAGAAGAAACTCGCCGTAAGCTACATCGAACTGCTCGACACGCTCCACAGCAACGTGGAAGCGATGATACGCCAAGGCATTGCCACCAACTCCGACCTTCTCAATGTGGAGGTGAAACTCAACGAGGCAAACATCGACCTCACGAAGGTTGACAACGGCCTGGCTCTGTCGCGCATGGCGCTGGCTCAGATTTGCGGCATGCCGATGACCCAGGAATTCACACTCGCCGACGAGGTGTCGGACCACAAATCGTTTGGAGCCATGCAGCCCGCCGCATACACGATGCAGGACGTCTACAACAACCGCTCCGACATAAAAAGTCTGGAACTCGCAGTCAAGGTCTACGAGCAGAAGCAATATGAGGCTCGCTCATCGATGCTGCCCACCGTTGCGCTGGTGGGCACCTACGGATTCTCCAATCCAAACATTTTCAACGGCTTCGACAAGAAATTCAACGGAATGTTCAGCGTCGGAGCGATGGTAAAGATTCCTTTGTGGCACTGGGGCGGCAACTACTACAAATACAAGGCGGCACGCAGCGAGAGCATCGTGAAGAGCCTGGAGCTTGAAGAAGCAAAGGAGAAAATCGAGCTGCAGGTGAGCCAAGCCTCCTACAAGACCGCCGAGGCGGCAAAGACTCTGCGCACCACCGAGTCAAACCTGTCAAAAGCCGACGAAAACCTGCGCCAGGCGCAGCTGGGCTACAAAGAAGGGGTCATGACACTCGACAACGTAATGGCTGCACAAACGGCTTGGTTGAAAGCAAATTCGGAAAACATCGACGCCGAAATCGATGTGCAACTCTGCAACGTATATCTCTCAAAAGTGACTGGAACTTTAAAATATTAATCTGAACAAAAATAAAAACACGATATGGAAAATCTGAATTTCAAAACAGAGGACGAGAAAACAATACGCAAGAAAGAACACAGCCTGTTTCTTGCCATCGCAGCCACGGCTGTGGCTGTAATTGTGCTGGCAATCATAGGCTTCATCTCCATCAAACCCGCACAGCAGATTGTGCAGGGACAAGTTGACGGCACCAACGTGCGCGTGTCGGGACTGATGCCCGGACGCGTGGAGAAATTCTACGTCCACGAGGGACAGATTGTGCATAAGGGCGACACGCTCGCAAAGATTGAGAGCGCCACTGTAGACGCCAAGCTGGCTCAGGCTCTCGCCATGCGCGACGCCGCCGAAGCCCAGAAGGAAAAAGCCGACGCCGGAGCGCGCAAGCAAGTGATTGCCAGCGCATACGAGCTGTGGCAACAGGCCCGCGCATCGCTCGACATCCATAAAAAGACTTACGAACGCCTTGAATCGCTCTACAAGCAGAACGTTGTGTCGGCACAGAAGCGCGACGAGGCAAAGGCTGCCTACGACGCTGCAATCGCCCAGGAAAGCGCAGCCAAGTCGCAGTATGACCTTGCCCGCGAAGGCGCTCAGAAAGAAGACAAGATGGCAGCGGCGGCTATGGCAAACGCAGCCAGAGGCTCAGTCGCCGAAGTTGAGTCAATTCTGAAAGACCAGTACCTTCTTGCTCCATGCGACGGCGAGGTGACCGACATTTTCCCCAACGAGGGCGAACTTGTGTCGACAGGTACACCAATCATGAACGTCATGAAATCTGCCGACAAGTGGATGGTTTTCAACGTGCGCGAGACAATGCTCAAGGACTTGACCGTAGGCAAAGAGGTGTCGGTAAGCATTCCAGCTCTCGGCTTGAAGCAAGTGAAAGCCAAAGTCTACTATGTAAAAGATATGGGCGACTATGCCGTTTGGCGCTCAACCAAAGTCACCGGTGAATACGACAGCCGCACATTCGAGGTGCGCTTGTCGCCTGTCAATCCAATCGAGAACCTGCGTCCGGGCATGACCGTCGTAATGGAATAACAAAAAAATGATAAGCACAGGATTTGTCAACTCAATAAAGCGCGGATGCCGTCAACTGTGCGGCAGGCGGATCTACTTCTTCGCCATGACAGTCATTCCGATTGTCTTGGCAGGATTTCTGCTCGGTCTGATGAGAAACGGGCTGCCGCTCCACATCCCCACCGCCATCGTAAACCACGACAACACCGAGAGTACACGCAAACTGATCCGCAACATCAAGTCGTCGGAGGAAGTCAGCGTCGTGTCGGTTGTCAGCAGCGAGGCGGAGGCGATGCAATTGATACGCAAAGGAAAAATCTACGGTTTCTACGTGATTCCGTTCAATTTCACAAGCGACGCCACTGCCGGACGCGCTCCGGAACTGGCGTACTACACCAACTCGACGTTCTTCATTCCAAGCTCGCTGCTCTTCCGCAGCCTGAAGACCAATTCAGTGCTTGCCTCGGGGGCGATTGTGAAGACATATCTTGTCAACTCCGGCGCCGCTACCGACACTCAGGCGCAGACGCTGCTGCAACCCGTCGTGCTGCAAACAAATCCGCTGCACAACCCCGAAAGCAACTACAGCGTGTATCTCTGCAACTCTTTCATCCCGACGGCGCTGGCTCTGATGATTCTGCTCGTGACAGCCTACAGCATCTGGCACGAGGAGAAGATGCAGACTTCACCGCAATGGATAAAGGAGGCACACGGCTCGATAACAATCGCCCTGCTCGGCAAACTGCTGCCGCAAACGGTGGTTTTCGCCGCCGTGGGAGTGTTCATGCAGTCGCTGATGTACGGCTACATGCATTTCCCTCTCAACTGCAGTCCGTGGCAGGCTGTCGGCACAATGCTTCTGTTTGTCCTCGCCAACCAGGGATTTGCCGTATTCATCTCAGGCATAATGCCCAACTTGCGCATGGCACTCAGTTTCTGCTCCCTGTTCGGCATCCTGACCTTCTCCATAGGAGCGTTCTCATTCCCGCTGGAAGACATGTATGGAAGCATCGCAATCTTCTCCTACATCCTTCCGTCGCGCTATTACTTTCTGATTTACGTAGACCAGATGCTCAACGGACTTCCGCTCTACTATTCGCGTTTCTACTACGCCGCGCTGCTCGCGTTCATGCTGCTACCGCTGCTTGTGGCACGCCGCATCAAGCGCCATGCGCTTCACCCGGTTTATGTGCCTTAGACTATTGACAATATGGACAGTATAAGAAAATTCTATCACGACATTATAAAAGTTTGGGCAAACGAGATCCGGCTTATTTTCAAGGATAAGGGCATATTGATTTTCCTTTTCCTCCTGCCTCTCGCCTACCCGATTGTCTACGCGCTAATCTACAACCCCGAATTGGCGCGCGAGGTGCCGGTGGCTGTCGTCGACGAATGCCGCTCGACACAAAGCCGTGAACTGGTGCGCATGATGGACGCTTCCGAAAACACGCAACTGGCCGGATATGCCGCCGACATGCAGGAGGCCCGGCGCATGGTTGCGGAAAAGAAAGCCTACGGCATCTTGCTAATCGACAGCCATTTCTCAAAAAACATTGCCCGTGGCGAACAGGCTCACGTGACATTGTTCTGCGACATGTCGCTGCTCGTGCGCTATAAATCGATGCTCACCTCGCTCACCGACGCCACAATGACGCTCGGAGGCAAGATACAGGTGGAGACCATTGGCCGCCTCGGCGCCGACGGCCCCAAGATTCCGGCAACCGTCAGAAGCACGTATGTGGCTCTCGGCAACCCCGAGCAAGGCTTCGCCACATTCCTGCTGCCAGGCATCCTGACGCTGATTGTGCAGCAGTCGCTTATTCTCGCCATCTGCATGATGGGCGGTGCAATCTACGAGCGCCGTCGCCGCAACGGAGGCATCGACCCGCTCGACACGGTCAACTCCGGGGCCGTATGCCGCCTGCTGGGCAAGTCGCTCGCCTATATCGTCATCTACATCATCCCGTTGCTCTATCTGCTCTTAATCGTGCCCGCCATCTTCAAATATCCGCAAGTGGGCGGCTTTATCGACATCCTGCTGATGTCGATACCCTACATGCTGTCGGTGACATTCCTCGGAATGACTCTGCAGGTGTTTGTGCGCGAACGCGAGAGCGCGTTTATGGTGATTGTGTTCACTTCGATAATCTTCCTGTTCCTGTCGGGCATCACATGGCCGCTTTTCGACATGAACCCGTTCTTCCGCTTCCTCAGCGGATGCTGTCCGTCGACATGGGCAATGCAGGCGTTTGAGCGCATCAACGCCAACGGCGCGTCGATAGCCGACATCGGGCTGGAATACCAGATGCTGTGGCTCCTTTCCGCAGTTTATTTCTTCCTCGCCCTTGCCGTCAACAAATTCTCGCGCTACGGTATGCTCTACCAACTCAGCCACAGGGAACACGCCTGACTGCATAAAATTTCTTAAAAGAAACCGTCCATAATCCAACAACCGCCGAAAATCGCTAACTTTACGTTTTGATAAGGTTTTTGGATTATGGAAAATAATGGAAAGATTCTTTGGGCTGACGACGAGATCGACTTGCTGAAACCCCACATCATGTTCTTGAAAATGAAAGGATATGACGTGACGACAGTCAACAACGGAGCCGACGCCCTCGACCGGGTGGAGACGGAAACGTTCGACATCATCATCCTCGATGAAAACATGCCAGGCATCAGCGGTTTGGAGACTCTGCAACAAATCAAGCAGGTCCAGCCCAACGTGCCGGTTATCATGATTACCAAAAGCGAGGAAGAGAACATCATGAACCAAGCCATCGGCAACAAAATTGCCGACTATCTTATCAAGCCGGTGAATCCTAACCAGATACTGATGTCGCTGAAAAAAAACCTGCACTCCGGGCAACTGGTGTCGCAGAAGGCTACAAGCGACTACCAGCAGGAATTCCGCAACATCGCGCGGCTTATCAACGAGTCGGACAACATCGACGACTGGTATGAGCTATACCGCAAACTCGTGTTCTGGGAGATGGAGCTGTCGCAGACGGAGACAAACATGGACGAACTGCTGCTGATGCAGAAAAACGAGGCAAACTCGGAGTTTGCCAAGTTTGTGAAACGCAACTATGAGTCGTGGGTCAACGGCGGCAAGCATCCTCTTATGAGCAACGAGATTTTCAAGGACAAAGTGTTTCCGCTGCTCGATGCCGGCGAAAAGGTGTTTTTCATCCTTATCGACAATTTCCGCCTCGACCAATGGCGCATAACAAAGCCTATCCTTGCCGAATGGTTCAACATCGAAGAGGATCTCTACACCACCATCCTGCCGACCGCCACGCAATATGCGCGCAACGCAATATTCTCCGGACTGATGCCGCTGCAGATTGAGAAAATGTTTCCGGAGCTGTGGGTCGACGAGGATTCAGAGGAGGGGAAAAACCTCAGCGAGTCGCCTCTGATCCAGACGCAGCTCGACCGTTTCCGCAAACGCTACAAATTCTCCTACAACAAAATCTACGAATCGTCTTTCGGCGAAAGACTGCTGCAGAATTTCAGCAATTTCAAAAACTTCGACCTCAACGTGATTGTGTTCAACTTCATCGACATGCTGTCGCACGCGCGCACGGAATCGAAGATGATACGAGAACTGGCGTCGAGCAACGCCGCATACCGGTCGCTGACCGAATCGTGGTTCCGCCATTCATCGGCAAGCGACTTGCTGCGCCGCATAGCCGAGAGCGGTGCCCGCGTGGTGCTGACCACCGACCACGGCACAATCCGCGTCGACAACCCGATAAAGGTGGTCGGCGACAAGGCGACAAACACCAACCTGCGCTACAAACTCGGCAAAAACCTCGGCTACAACGAGCGGCAAGTTTATGAAATCAAGCAACCGGAACGCTTCGGGCTGCCGGCTCCCAACATTTCCACAAAATACATCTTCACCACAAACCGCGATTTCTTTGCGTATCCAAACAACTTCAACTATTATGTGCAGTACTACAAGGATACGTTCCAACACGGCGGCATATCGATGGAAGAGATGCTCGTGCCGATAATCACGATGCAGCCAAAATAGACAAGATATGGAAAAAACAAACTATACAATATCGTTCTCACCTGCCGCCGACGCTGTCGACGTAGATCTGCCGGCTTCGAAAAGCATCAGCAACAGGGTCCTGACAATCGCTGCCATGGCCGACGGATGCAGCATCGGCAACATCGCCGACTGCGACGACACAAACGCCATGCGGCGCGCATTGCTGACTCAGAGCGCTCAGGCAAACGTGAATATCGGGGCGGCGGGAACGGCTATGCGGTTTCTGACAGCCTACTTCGCCTCGCAACCGTGGCGTAGCGTGCTGCTCGACGGCACGCCACGCATGCGCAAACGTCCGATAGGCGAACTGGTGGAGGCTCTGCGCCTCTGCGGCGCCGACATCGACTACTATGCCTCCGAGGGATATCCGCCTCTATGGATTGAGGGCAGGCATCTGAAAGCCGACGCGCCACTGCGGATGCGCGGCAACGTAAGCTCGCAATATGTGTCGGCGATGATGATGGTTGCGCCTATGATGAAGGGCGGACTGACAATTGAAATCGAAGGCAGACTGACTTCGCGCCCATACGTCGAGATGACGGCGGCACTGATGCGCCATTTCGGAGCGGAAGTGACTGTCGGGGAGTCGACAATCGTCATCGAGGGAAAGCCTTACTCGCCCAGCTCGCTGACCGTGGAGAGCGACTGGTCGGCGGCAAGCTACTGGTATGAAATCAAGGCTCTCTGTCCTGACCTCGACATCCGTCTGAACGGCTTGCAGAGCGACAGTCTGCAGGGCGACAGCCGCGTGGCTGAATATTTCAAACTGTTTGGCGTCACAACAGAGTACACCGACAACGGTGTAGCTCTCGGATTCTGCGACGCCGACCGCGACGCCACGCTCAACATCGACCTGTCGAGCCAGCCCGACATTGCTCAGACCATTGTTGTGACGGCTTGCCTCACCGGGCGGCCGTTCCGCATCGGTGGACTGCACACGCTGCGCATAAAGGAGACCGACCGTCTCGAGGCGCTGCGTGCCCAACTCGCCCAACTCGGTTTCAACATAGAGATTGCCGACGACAGCATCCTTTCTTGGGACGGCGCAGCAGGCGAAGCCGCCGCCTACCCGCGGATTCTCACCTACGACGACCACCGGATGGCAATGGCTTTCGCCCCGGCTGCAATATGCTTCCCCTCACTGACGGTGCTCGACGCCGGAGTGGTGTCGAAGTCATATCCCGACTATTGGCGGCATCTCGCACAGGCTGGTTTTAAAATGGAGGTAGCCAAATGATTCCCGCGCTGATAATATTGGCTGTAACCATAGGCTTCGGAGCGGTGCTGTTCGCAGGTCACAAAATCTCGGAGCGGCGGACTCCAAACAACACCCCTGATGACGCGGAAGCGGCTTCAGCCGTAGAGGAAGAGGGATGCTGCGGAATGCACATTACGTGCGAGAAAGACTCTTTGGCGACGCTGTCGACCGAAATAATATACTACGACGACGAGGAACTCGATGCCTACCGCGGCTTTGCGCCCGACGGATACTCCGACAGCCAGATAGAGGAATTCCGCGACGTGCTGCTCACGTTGCTGCCCGAAGACATCGCCGGATGGGCACGGTCGCTGCGCCTGCGCGGCATCGAGATGCCGGCGTGTGTCAAAGAAGAACTGCTGCTGCTCGTCAGCGAGGAGCGCGAACGCAAGAATATGAAATAAACTTATGGAAATCTTTGAATACTCATTTTTTCAAAACGCTCTCGCGGCACTGCTGCTTGTGGGCATCGCCTCGGCAGTGGTGGGCACGTATGTGGTGGCACGACGCATGATGTTTGTAGCCGGAGGCGTGACCCACGCATCGTTCGGAGGCCTCGGACTGGGATACTTTCTCGGAGTCAATCCCGTTGTGACGGCTGGATTATTCGCCGTGGCGTCGGCTGTCGGCGTTGAATGGCTGTCAACACGACAACGCGTGCGCGAAGACTCCGCTATATCCGTGGTCTGGGCTTTGGGAATGGCTCTCGGTATTCTGTTCGTGTTCCTGACTCCGGGCTACGTCCCCGAACTGCAGTCGTTTCTCTTTGGAAACATCCTCACCGTATCCCACTCCGACCTTGCTGTGTTTGCCGCATTTCTCGTCCTGCTGCTTGCCGTGATGGCTCTGCTCCACCGTCCCATCGTGGCTTGCGCTTTCGATTCCGACTATGCGCGCACCATAGGTATGCCTGTGGCTCTTATCAACGGACTTATGACCATACTGGTTGCCGTCTGCATAGTGCTCACTCTGAAACTCATCGGCATCATGCTGCTGATGTCGCTATTTGCCCTGCCGCAGATGACTGCGGAAGTGTTCACCTGCCGACTGCGGCCGATGATGCTGCTTGCCGCCATCATCAGCGTTGCAGGCTCAACAGTCGGACTGATGGCTGCCTATGCCACCAATATTCCTGCCTCGGCAACCATCGTGCTGACCCTCATCGTCATCTATGCCGCCGCACGGCTGTGGAAACAGGCAAAACGAAGCATTCATACATAACCCCAATTCGGGATAAAATAGCGATTAGTTGCATGTTAAGACAGATACATGAATTCTCTTCCCATGCCATCAGACATGGGCTATATATAAAGAATCGAAAGAGATTATTCTGTCCTTAGAACAATG